>Ga0181380_1000284_pt1 | contig 23445 bp, 10 predicted proteins | sample 3SPOviralmetaG_FD_130116 | JGI IMG/M metagenome (GOLD analysis project Ga0181380, IMG submission 130116) | Marine viral communities from the oligotrophic San Pedro Time Series (SPOT) site, San Pedro Channel, CA, USA - 3 SPOT_SRF_2009-08-19 | ecosystem: Environmental > Aquatic > Marine > Strait... | reverse complement strand
GTCCTCTAACCAGACTGTGAATATCTTCGGTAATACATCGATCACTGGAAATCTGGACGTATCCGGATATACACATTCCGTCGGTGATGTTTCGACCACAGCCGGTAATGCGATCACGCTGGCAAGCCATACACATACCGAAGTACCTGGAACTGGTGGTGCTTCTTCCCCATCGCCTGGAACACAGGAAACATCTGCTGGTAATGGCGAAGGTGGACCAGTAACTGGTGATGAACCAGCCGAATAAGGAGTATAAATACTAGTATGTCTACAATAATTCAATCAGATAAATCGGTCATAGGGAGTACAGAGAAAGCATCAGTATCTTCTCGTATCAAACAATGGACTGACCTCGACCTGAACCTGACACTCCACCCGATCAGAAAAGATATCGTTCTTCTGAAGGATGACCAGGCAATCAGGTATGCAGTGCGTAATTTGTTATTGACTAACTTTTATGAGCGACCATTTAACCTGGGTGTAGGTGCTAATATGAGATCCCTACTGTTTGAGCCAGCTGATGAGATTACGAAAGCGACACTACGCAAGAATATTAGAAGATGTCTTGATACCTCAGAGAAGAGAGTACGGACTAACTTTGTAAATGTGGTTGACGAACCAGATAATAATTCATATAGAATACTCGTCAACTTTGTAATAAAAGAATTCGATTCTACCGAAGAAGTAGAAATCGTACTAAGACGTTTAAGGTAAAATAATATGGCAACGAATTTAAATGTAACCGAACTTGATTTTGATCAGATCAAAAAGAATCTAAAGAATTATCTGAAAACTCAGACAGCCTTTAGTTCTCATGATTTTGAAGGATCAGGTCTCTCCGCACTGTTGGATGTGTTAGCATATAACACACACTATAACGCAATGGCTGCTCACTTCGCCTTGAATGAAGCGTTTCTTGATTCAGCACAAATTCGTGGTAACATCGTTACCAGAGCCAAGCTATTAGGATATATTCCACGTTCAGTTCTGGCACCAAGAGCAACTGTCAAGATTGTTGTTGATGTATCAAACGAAAGTGGTACAATCCCTGGTACGCTGACACTACCACGTGGTGCCAAGCTCACGACACAAGTTGACGGAAGGAACTTTAGATTCGTAGTACTAGAAGAACAGATTGCCACAATTAATAATCAGAAATTTGAATTTGATAACGTTATTATTGCAGAAGGAACAAGGAAGAAACTTTTATACAGAGTAGATAACGATATTGAAAATCAGAAGTATCAAATATCAGACGATGATGCAGACACATCTACACTCAGAGTTTTGATTCAGGCAAATGAATCATCTACAGCATATGATAATTATACTAAGTTTGAATCACTAATTAATGTTAATTCATCAAGTCGTGTATATTATCTCCAAGAAAATTCTAATGAATATTATGAAGTATATTTTGGTGATGGTGTCACAGGTAAGAAACCATTAAATAATAATATCGTTACATTAGATTATGTCTTTACAAATGGTCCTGATGCAAATGGTGCGAACTCATTTACTATGGTGGATAATATCGGAACATTCGGTAATATTGCGATTACAACATTGATTAAAGCTGACGGTGGTACAGTCAAAGAAACAAATGAGTCAATTCGATTTAATGCTCCACTTACTTTTACATCTCAAAACAGAGCTGTAACATCAGATGACTACAGAGCAATCATTCAAAAAGAATTTACTAATATTAATTCCATCTCAACATGGGGTGGTGAAGATAATGATCCACCAGATTATGGATCAATCTATATTTCAATTAAGCCTCTTGTAAATGAGACTCTAACTGAAAATGAAAAAACTGAAATTATTAATACTATCCTTAAGGGTAAAAGTGTTGTATCTATTACTCCATATATTGTAGATCCTAATTTTACATATTTAGATTTAGATGTAGCATTTAAATATAATCCTAACTTGACCGACAGATCTGCAGTTGAATTACAGGCTGTGGTACGTGATACCGTTTCGGATTATAACTTTAACGAACTAAATAAATTTGATGGTGTATTCAGACATTCACAATTGTTAAAAGCAATCGATAATGCAGATCCTTCTATTCAGAACAGTAATGTACGTCCATATATGTTTATGACTATTACTCCGAACAAGGCGGCATCAAATAAAGATAATAACTTTGAGTTAAGATTCGTAGCTCCTTTCTTTAGCTCAGGATCTTCCACTAACTTTATTATATCTTCAACAGTTTTTAAATATAATGGGGATGAAGTGTATTTCGGTGATATTCCAATTGATGGATCTACTAATAGACAAGTTATTGTTTATAAGATTGTCAATTCAGAAAATGTAACTGTGATTAATAATGCAGGAACAGTTGACGTCACAAACGGAGTTATCACATTAAATAACTTTAGACCAGACGATGATTCCGCAGATACAATTAGAATTACAGTTGTACCTAATTCACTTGACCTTGCTCCGAAGAGAGATCAGCTAATTGCTATTGATCCTCTAAGAGTTCAAATTACGCCAAGCATCGATACTATTTCAGTATCTGGTTCTTCAGGCACAATCGATTATACAACGACCGCAAGGCTGAGATAAGATGGCAGGAACACATAAACCTAATAATACACTCTTCTCTTCGGATATATCCTCACCTGGATATATTGAATCAGTAGCTTCTTCTAAATCTAAAACAAAGGAGAATCTAAGAACACAAGAGTTGATACCGTCTGAGATATTAGAAAACTCAGGAGGCCTAGAACTATTATTAGAAGCGTATTATACCTTTATGAACTTAGACGAGTTCATATATCAACAAACCGAAACATATACTGATGTAGTATTAGATGATAGAGCAGTATTTAGAGTAAATGATCCAAGGAACGAGAACGATCATTTCTTTACTGATGACGATGGTGCTAATTCTGTATTTACCTTAACAGATAGTTCAGGTAATGTAGAAACCATTACACTAAATGCTTCTATGGTTAATATTTCTAACGGTAATAATTTACCTGGATCATTATCAAATTCAACATCTGATATTGGTAAAACATTTACTGTTAGATTTAAAATACCAACTCAATCCGGATATGTTAATCATAATACAAAGACTGCAACACTTACTACGCCCATTAAATATTGGGCCGGCCCTGGTGCTTCATATGCTCTTAATACAATTGAAGAGTCTATGGATATCGATAGCACAGCCGCAGCATACTTAGAATTAATTCAAAAAGAAATTGCGGCTGTTGTTCCTAGGAACATTCAAGTTAATAAAAGAAATTTATATAAGTCTATTATTGACTATTATAGAATTCGTGGTTCATCAGATTCTATTGAAGTATTTTTTAGACTACTATTTGATGATGAGGTTGAGGTAGAATATCCTTGGAACGAAACATTAATTCCTTCCTCTGGTAATTGGGAAGTAAATCCTTCTCTACCTAAAGGTGGTATCTACTTAGATAAAAAGGGATTCTTATCAGACACAATTAAAATCCAAGACAGTTTAAGATATCAGAAGTTTTCATATTTAATTCGTACTGGTCAAAATCTTTCTTCATGGGATTACTTCTATGAAAGACTTGTACATCCGGCCGGTTTTAAATATTTTGCTGAGATTCTTATTCAACTATTTGCTACAAGAGACGAATTAGGTGACGATCAAAAATTAAATAGAGATATTGAACATATCGGCGGTCCTAAACATGGGCAATTAACCGGTGAAAAGTTCTTTGGATATGGTAGAACAAATAGACTTACATTATCATCAATGCCAGATCTACAGCCTGGTGTTATTGGTATTGAAGACATTCCGGTACTTGTTGAAATGTTCTCTTCATTATTCTTACCTGATACATCAGTTAAAATTCATAGATCTGGAAGAATGTCTTTAACAGTACCACAGACTGGCTCTAATGCTGGTAAAGTTACTGGAGTAGAAATTGCTGAGCCTGGATTTGGTTATACTTCTGCCCCAACTATAGTAGTTAACGGTGTAGCATTAGCTGGTCAAACTATTACTCAAGCAACAGTCACATGCACAATAGATTCTGAAGGTAAAATTAATGGTGCCACTGTTACAAATGCCGGAGCTAATTACTCTTCAGCATTTGCTAATGTAGCCGCAAATCCGAATGAAACTAAAATTGCTGCTATTAGTGTAGTTCCTAATACTACAAAGAAATATTCAACACCTCCATTAATATCTTTTGATGCTCCGACATCAGTCGATAGTTTTGGTGTTCCATTAAATAGTAATATAACTGCTTCAGGAAAATATATTTTAAAGCCTACTTCAGTTCATCGCATTGAAATGATTAATGGTGGTTCCGGATATACTTCACAGCCAAATGTTAATATTAGTGGAGGCGGTGGAAGCAATGCAACTGCAATCGCTTATATAGAACATGGATCAGTGTCTCATATTAATATTATAAATCCTGGATCTGGATTTACTGAAGTTCCAAGTGTAAGTATAGCAGGTAACGCAACTGCAAGAGCTCAGCTGGTTCCTTCAGAAATTGCATCTACTACTATTGTAAATCCTGGCTTCGGATATGTTATAACTCCTCAGATATATATTGCATCTAGAGCAAAGAACGAGGCAAGGGTAAAGTCAGATCAAATTACTAGAATACTAGAACTTAATCATACAGATGTAGATCCTGGTTTTACAAAGGTTACAAACCCAGCTCAAACTAATAAATCTGTAAGAGGTAGACAATTATATAATGGCAATCTTTTACAAAAAGGTGTTCTTAATTCTGGTCAGAACTGGACTATATCGCAATCAACTCCAACGACAGATAAAAGCATGGGAGGATACGAAGTAACAGTAGTATCTGCTGGATATAGAACAATACCATCAAACGGCTACTACAATCAAAAAACAAACATATTAGAAAGCAATATGCTTTATGATTTTAACGAAACTTTAGAGATATTAGGTGATGTAGAATTACAAAGTACTTCTATAAGTGATATAAATAAATATAACGTGAATTCTTTTATTCACACAAATTAATAGGAAATAAAAATGACGGCAATAGTAACTTCTAAATTCAGGACGTTGAATGCAGAAAACTTTAAAGAGGACATCGCAGGCTCTAGTGTATTTGTAGCAATCGGTAAGAGTGATGCTTGGTCTAATTCGACTTCTGATACAACTGACGCAACTCCATTCACCCCATACGATACAATTGATTCTTTAGTAGAAGCAAGAGAAAATATTTTCGCTCTAAAGAAACTAACAGCTGGTGATGTATCGCACGTAATTCCAAGACATACGTGGACAACAGGAACAAGCTATGTAGCTTGGGATTCTAATGATCCAGATGTCTTTGATAAAAAGTTTTACGTTATCACATCAGAGTTTAAAGTATATAAGTGTATATACACTCCAGGGACTGGATCAACTCAAGAGCCAACACAAACGTTGACTGCTCCAACTGCAGAATCAGATAATTATATTTGGAAGTATATGTATACAGTAGCCGTAGCTGATGCAGAAAAGTTCCTTACAACATCTTATATGCCAGTTAAAACTATTAATGTTGAGTCTTTCAATAACGATGCTGCAGCTGAAAGCGCTTTGTCAGAAGGTGACTATGCTCAGTATCTAAACCAAAAAGCTTCAAGAGATTCTGCCACTGCCGCAGGTATTGAAAGGATTGAAGTAACAGCAGCAGGAACTGGTTATTCGTCAGCTCCAACTGTATTTATTACCGGCGCTGGAGCTAGTGCTACTGCAACTGCTACAGTGTCTAATGGTGCCGTTACAGGTATTACAGTGACTGCAAAGGGAACCGATTATTCAACTGCCCACATTACAATTTCTGGTGGCGGTGGTTCAGATGCTACTGCAAGGGCTGTACTTTCTCCAGAAAATGGTCATGGTACTGATCCTGTTAAGGAGCTAGGTGGTTTCTTCTCAGCAGTAAACACATTGCTCGATGGAACAGGTGGTGGTGACCTTACAGTAGGTAATGACTTTAGACAAATCACACTTGTTAAAAATCCATTTAACTTTGGTACATCAACAGTTTCAACATCACCAACTCTTAAAGCAACTGCTGCTTTAAGCTTTCAATCTACTACATCGTCATTCCAAGCAGATGAATTAATTACTCAAGGTAGTGGCGCAACTTTAGCACAAGCGTTTGTCGTAGAAGTTGATACTGATACAGGTTATATTTACTATAGCCAAAATTCAAAAACCGGTTATGGAAATTTTGTAACTGGAAGTCCTGTGTCTGGTGCAACCTCTGGTGCAGTCGGAACTCCTAAATCTTCTTCTAGTGCCTTTTTAATTAACCCTGAAGTTGATATTCATAGTGGAGATATTATCTTTTTAGAAAATAGAAACCCGATTGATAGAACTGCTTCTCAGATTGAAGACGTAAAAATTATTATAGAATTCTAATTATACATATTAGTAAATATAAAAGAGAGAACTTATGAGTACAACATCGATAAAAACATTTAAAGAAACTCCGTATCATGACGATTACTTTACTCTTGATAGTAACAATCAAACAGTAGAGACTAAAAATTATCATAGGATATTGTTTCGTCCTGGCTATGCTGTGCAAGCCAGAGAGCTTACTCAAATGCAAACTATGTTGCAGGCACAAATTGATAGACATGGTCAATATGCTTTTAAAGATGGATCTCGTGTTGTAAACGGCGAATTATCTCTTAATGTAGAATACGATTATATTAAGCTCGAATCTACTTTTTCCTATAACAGTAACACATATGCGAATGCTACTAACGCGTTATCTGATTTTGTAGGAAAGCTTATTACAGGAACAGGCAATAGTGGAAATCAAGTAACAGCTCTTGTATTACAGGCTGTTCCAGCTGCTAGCGGTGATCCAGACACTCTTTATATTAAATATCAAAAATCTGGTGGACCTAACTCTAATGTAGAAAAGTTTAGTGTTGGTGAAACATTTATATCAAATGCAGATAGTCCTAAATACGGTATGGTCGGTGGAGGAACTAACGTTGATGGTTCAAATTCAGCTTCTTCTATTTCTAATGCTGTAGGGCAAGGTTCTGCTGCATCGATTTCCGAAGGTGTATATTTTATTTCAGGATGTTTTGTATATGTTGCTCCACAAACTATTTTGCTGGACAAGTATACTAATAATCCTTCTTATATCCTTGGTTTACAAGTTAGTGAAAATATCATATCTTCTGCTAATGATACTACGTTAGTTGATAATGCACAGAACGTTCCTAATACTTCGGCGCCTGGTGCAAATAGATACCAGATATCTACTTCTTTAATTAAGCAGCCAATTAATATTGCTAATAGAACAGTTAACGAATATATCACATTGGTAACAATAGACGACGGCGAAATTATTATTGATAAAACAGACAAGACCGCAGATACTGGATTAACTTTAAGACTTGCTCAAAGAACACATGACGAATCTGGTGACTATGTTGTAAAACCATTTGAACTGGAAATACTAGAACACTTAAACGACAATACAAACTTTGGTAAATATACAAATAGCCAGGGTGGTAACGCGGATAAAATAGCACTAGGAGTTGAACCTTCAACTGCATATGTTCAAGGATATAGAAACCACAAAGTTGGAACAACATATATTGATATTGATAAACCTCGAGGAGCTGATGCAACTGGATTTATTAACGAATCAAATACACAAATTAATATTGGTAACTATATTAAGCTAAATAAAACTGGATTGCGTGGTGTTCCTGATTTAGAAGGATTTACATCTATTGATTTAAAGATTTCAGGAACTAAGAGAGGTGAAGCAAGGGTAAGAGGAATGGAATCATTCTCTGATCATGTGCGTTTATATTTGTTTGACATTAGTATGAATAGTGGTTATAACTTTAGTGCTGTTGGCAGTGTCGCACAAGCTCTTCACGGATTTCAAGCCAACTTACTTACAACAGCTGTAGGAACTAGATTTGATGTTGGTAATAATACTGCAGTATTTAGATTACCCCAAGCTGCAATTAAAACTTTAGCGGATCCATCTAGAGATACTACATATCTTATTAAAAGAATTTTTCCGGCTACAACAACTTCAACTGGAACTTTGTCTATTACTACTTCTACTGGATTGTTTGAAGACGTAAACGATATCATCATTGCTCCAACTGGCCAGGATGTTAAAACTAATGTTTCCGGAAATATTACTTCAGGCGGTAATGGTACAACAGGAGTTAGTTATAGTAACGGTATTGGTGTAGGTAATAATATTGCATGTAAGGTTATTGCAACCATTAAAAAGACAATTGCTCCAAAAGGAAAACAAAACACTCAGCTAGCTAAAACTATAAATGTGACAAATGGAAATACCGCTTCATACGGATTGGGTAAAGCTGACATAATTAATATCATATCTATTATTGATAGCCAAGGGACTAATCATGTTGATAGCTTTACTTTAGACAATGGTCAAAGAGATAACTTCTATGATGAAGGAAAAATAATTAAGAATAGTGGTACTGCTCCTGTCGCAACCGGTAATATGGTTGTTACATTTAAATTTTACGAGCATACCGCTGGTGATTATTTTTGTGTTGATTCGTATCCTTCTAATGATTATGCGGACATACCTTCATTTACAGGATCGGGCGGTAACTTACAATTAAGAGACTGTATTGACTTTAGACCTAGAAAAGCTGATGGCGCAAATAATTTTTCAGGAAATACCGCTAGCTTATCTGGTGCACCAAAAGTTGGGCATGCTCTTACAGCAGACCTTAATTATTATTTACCTAGGATTGATAAACTTGTTATTAAAAGAGATGGTGAGTTTGAAGTTATAAAAGGCGTTCCATCCGAATATCCACAGCCACCTTCAGATAAAAATGATGCGCTTACTTTATATCAATTAAAATTAAAACCATACGTGTTTACGCTTTCTGATGTTATCCCTGAAATACAAGATAATAAAAGATATACAATGAAGGATATTGGTAAGCTGGATAAGAGAATTAAGAACTTAGAATATTATACTTCTCTATCTTTGCTTGAGCAATCTGCTGCAGATATTCATATGGTAGATAGCGCAGGTCTTACAAGATTTAAAAACGGAATTTTAGTAGATTCATTTAAGAACCAAGGTGTCGCTGATATGGCACACGAAGAATGTAGCGAATCTATAGACAAAGAAAATGGATTACTAAGACCCGAGTGTCCTTCTAAAAATGTTAATTTAATTACTAAAACTTCTGGTGTAACAAATACAGCAAGCAAGTCTACTTCATTATGGCATATGCCATTTACTGAAGTTTCGCATACTGTTCAGCCTTATGCGTCAGTTGCTATTAATGTAAATCCATATAATGTATTTAGTTGGGCTGGTAGGGTTCAATTATCTCCAGAATCTGACGAATGGAAAGAAACAGAAGTTAGACCTGATGTTGTTATTGATGACGATGGTCAATATGAACAGTTTGTAACAAGGGCAAAAGAAGATGGAATTCTTGGAACTGTTTGGAATGAGTGGGAAACTAATTGGACTGGAAGACAAGTAGAAACCGAAGTTCAGAATAGAGGCCGTGGAGCTCGTATGACTAACGGTAGAAGAGGTAACGGTCGTGATTTCTGGTGGGATCGTATGGAACCTCGTAGAGCCGAACAAACGTCGATAACAACTACTACTGTAACTTCTAATCAGGCTAGAACAGGTTTAAGAACTGATGTTACTTTTGATACTGTTACAAGAGAAACTGGTAGCAGAGTCGTAGAAGTTAACTTTGTACCATTTATGAGATCAAGAAAGATCTACTTTAAGGCATCTAGAATGAAGCCTAATACTAAAGTATATGCATTCTTTAATGACGTTGATGTTACTGCATATTGCAAATCAGAGGCATATACAGAATGGTCAGACTCAACTGGAGTATTAGAATATGCTGGAGTAACTTCGCATCCATCAAGCGGAAGCGGCACGTTGACAACAGATAATCTAGGTAAAATTTCTGGGTCTTTTGTTATACCTAGAAACGATTCATTAAAGTTTAAAACTGGTACTAAAGAGTTTAGACTATCAGATTCTACAACAAATGATAAGCAAGCAGAAGTCACTTCTGCAGAAGCTTTATTTCACGCTCAAGGTCTTATTGAGTCAACTGAGAGAACTATCGTAAGTACTAAAGTTCCTAGACTTGAAACAACTAGGTTAAACGATTCACGTGTTATAAGTGAAACTTTTAGAAGACAAACTACGGCATGGTCAGATCCATTGGCTCAAACAATTCTAATTGAAAAGTCAGGTGGTATATTTGCTACTTCTATTGACTTATTCTTTAAATCAAAGTTCACTGTGAAGACTGGAGATAATGCGCAAGTTCCTGTCGCAGTAAGTATTGTTACAGCAGAAAATGGTATACCTACTCAGACAGTTATACCTGGAGCCGAAGCTGAATTATTCCCAAGCGCAGTTAACGTTTCTTCTACTGCTGCAACTGCAACAAGATTTACATTTGATCATCCTGTGTATTTACTACAAGATCAAGAATATGCAATTGTCATTCAGTCAGATTGTGACGAGTATGAATGTTGGGTTGCTGAAATGGGCGGACAAGATGTAACTAATCAAAATTACAGAATTAACAAACAGCCTCACGGTGGTTCATTCTTTACATCGCAAAATGCTTCTACTTGGACTCCTGACCAAAGTAAAGATCTTAAATTTACTTTAAATAGAGCACAGTTTAATGTATCTAGTCAAAAGGAAGTTACTTTTGTTAATGATGCAATACAGCCTAAAGCTCTTTTAGCTGATAGCTTATCGTCAACAAGTGGAAGTACTAATATTGTTGTAAGGCATAAAAATCATGGTATGCACGGAAACTCAACTGTTGTTATTTCAGGAGCAACCGCATTTAACGGATTAGCTGCAAATGATATTAACGGAACTCACACAGTAAATAATCCTAAACATGATTCATATACAATCAGTGTAGGAAGTACCAATGCTTCAGCAACTGGATCAGGTGGCGGTAATAATATATCTGCTACAGAAAATAGGCATATGGATTTATGCCATTTGATTGCCGCAACTAGTGTAGTTCCAGATACTGATATCAGATTTTATCTGACTGCTACAACGCAAAAATCAATCAATGGTTCTGAGACTCCATACGCTGGTACTGATATGATTGAAATTCTTCCAAATATGAATCAGCTTTTTGATACGCCTAGACTGATTGCTTCTCCTAATAACGAGAGTGGTGGTAACAAAACATTTACATTAAAAGCAGTAATGACAAGTGCTAAAGATCATTTAAGTCCAATGCTAGATGCTAATAGATTATCTGTTATCACTGTACAGAATAGAATTGGTGATAATGCGGATGTGGCAGAAACAAATGCTTATGGCGGATCAGAACTTTGTAAATATATAACTAAGAAAGTAGATTTGGCAGAAGAAGCTGATGTAATTAATATTTATCTTTCAGCAAACAGGCCTGCAGGTAGTAATATAGATGTGTATTATAAAACACTTGCTGCTGGTTCTGATGTTGACTTTAATTCTCTAGATTGGGTTGAAATCAATCCAGTTGATAATATACCTACTAGTGATGATGCAAGTGTTTATTCTGAAAGTAAATATGTTGTTGATCCGGTTCCAGCTGGAAGCTTTGGTTCAATGGCGTTTAAGATTATATTAAGATCTAAGAACTCTTCTAAGACACCTACGATAAAAGACTTTAGGGCAATTGCTGCTACATAATGGAGAATATGAATGCCTAGAAAAAAGAAAGTAGAAAATAACCCAAGTTTAGAAAGAGATCTTTCTAATTCTGCTATTATAAATACTAATGCAGACGCGTACGCTGCACGAAGATCACAAATAAAAGCAGTAGAAAATAAAAGAAAACTTGATGAGCAACAGACAGAGGATATAAATAACCTTAAGAGCGATGTTGCTGAAATCAAGAAAATGTTACAGAAACTAACTGGTGGAAAATAATGGCTAATAAAGAAACTAGAATTTATAAAACAGATACTTTAGAAACTCTTAGACAGAAGTCTAACGAAATCTCTTTACATCTAGGTGACAACGAGCAACTAAATGCTCTCATGGCCGATAAGACTTATATCTATTCTGCTAGTGCGGGAGCCACATTATTTGCTGGATCCGATACTTCATCTCCGGCCAAGACCGCAAGATTTGAAGTAAGTCCTGCACATACTGTTGATAATACAGGCGGTTATATTATTCTAGAAGGAGTATCATCATTAGATTCTTCTTTTGTGGCTGGAGCTATCATATATCAAGGTTCTACAGCATCTAAAACTTGGCAAGCAAAAATTGTCTCTGCAACAACTGGTAAAATTCTTGTAAGAGATTCTTCCGGAACATTTACTACTTCATCTGATTTAAAAGTCGATACTAGTCTAAGCGCTTTTGATTCTTTAGCTCATGCTAAAGTAATTAGAATAGTGACTGAAGCATATCCAATTGGTATTGTTAGAGTATATAAAAATAATAATGAACTGACTCAAGATATTAGTGCTAACGGTTTCCACGTTGCAAATATTAAAGCTACGATTACACAGACTGGTTCACCAGACCTTACAAATTATACTGAAGGTGTTACAATTTATCAAGGCGCCTCTCAATCAACACAAGCTGGCGTTGAGGCAAATGCAACTTGGTACGGAACCCTGCATTCTGTTTCTGGCGGAGTTATCAGAGTAAAAACATATAACGGATCATTTAATGCTAGTAGTTTAATAAGAGCATTAGGATCTACTGATACTATTACTGGTACTAATCACGGAGCTTTAGTTCCCGTAGATTCTACTTATGGTTCTTATATTGAACTAAATACACCAGCTGCAGGATCTGATCAAATTAAAATTTTCTCACTAGATTTAGTTGCTGCAATTAACGAATTACAAGACGATATTGGTACTGTTGAGAGTTTAACAACAGCTGCTAATGATCTGGTTCTAGCTATAAACGAGCATGACGCAGAGCTAGGAACAATTACAGCAGGAGCAATGGGAACAACGGCTACAACTGTAAGTACTGCTATCAAAGAACACGAAGATCAAATTGGTAACGTTAATATTAATAGTATTGCTTCTGGCAATAATACAATTACCGGTGCACTAGATCAAATACACGGTGAAATTGGTGACGTAACACAAAGTAACTTAGGAACATCAGCTTCAAACCTAACATCAGCAGTAAGAGAACATGAAGATCAAATTGGTAATGAAAATATTACTTCTATTGATGCCGGCTCTAATACAATTACTGGTGCATTAAATCAATTACATACAGAAGTTGGTTCATTAAGTTTAAATACTTCAGCTACTGATTTAACAGCAGCAATTAACGAACACGAAGCAGACATTGGTAACATGACACTCACAGGATTGAGTGCTACAGATTTATCAGCCGCTGTAAGAGAATTAAGAGTTGAACTTGGTAATCATTTAGAGATTGATGATGCCACTGGATATACTGCTACAACCGCAGTCGGTGGTATTAAAGAAATTCAAGGTGATATCGGTGATGTAGATGATTTAGATACAAACACATCAGCTGATGTCGTTGCTGCAATTAATGAATTAGAAAACGTTCTAAGAGATGATACAACCGCAAGAAGTGGTTACGTTATGGGTACAAATGCTAATAACGTTATTACTGCTATTAATGAAATCGAAACAGTATTGAGAGGAAATAATTCAAATTATACATTAAACACTGCTGCACAAAATGTTAGAGATGCTATAAACGAACACGAATCCCAAATCGGTAATATGGTGTTTGGAACAGGCGGCCCTGTTGATGCAGCCAATTCAACTGATCTTTCAGGAGCGGTAAGAGTTCTTGATGCTGAAATCGGTGATACAAGTTATACCGGGGCAGATTTGACAACGGCTATCCATGATATTCAAGATGATATTAATGTAAACGGATCTTTAACATCTCTTCACACAACTAATACAAGTATTGTTGATGCTATTAATGAGATCGAAGCAGACCTATTTAATTCTGGTAATGCTGGATCCGGCGGATCTAGAAGAGAAATGTCTGATCTTAAAACTGCAGATAAAACTTCTATCCTAGATGCTATCAATGAAATCTATGATGATATTCATACATCAGGTTCTGTAACATTAGATACTTCAGCATCGCATCTAGTTGGTGCTATCAATGAAATCGAAGGTGTATTCGATGCATCAGCCCATCAGATCTCTGCAGGAACAAACGGATTTGGTATTACTTCAGGCACATTTGTAGTTAGCGCTTCGGGTGGTGTTTTATTTAATTCAGATGGTAATATCACATTAGACAATGGAACAAATCACACAATTCTTAAAGCCGATGGTGTTGAATATGGTAGACTCACAAAGAGCGGAACAGATTTTCAATTAAAAGCTGGACATTTAGGTGCTTTATTCTTAACTGCATCGGGTCAAAACGCAACCTTTGCCAACAACTTAACAGTTAGCAATGATTTAATTGTAAGTAATAATGTTGACATTGAAGGTAATGTTGATGTTAACGGTTCAATCGAAACTGATGGTTTATCAATTAACGGAACAACAGTTACTGCTACTGCTACAGAATTAAATGTAATGGACGGTGGAACATCAGCAACTTCTACAACATTAGTAGATGCTGATAGAGTTGTTGTTAATGATAATGGTACAATGAAGCAAGTTGGTCTTCAGGATTTCGAAACATATTTTGAAGATGCTTTAGATACATTACCAAATGTCACAACAGTTGGTGTATTAGATGCTGGTCAAATTACATCAGGATTTGGTTCAATCGATATTGGTACATCAGGATTACAAGCTGGTGGTATTCACGGAACATCATTCAATATTGGTAATGCTCAGATAAACGAAGCAGAATTAGAAACTATTGATGGTGTAGTTGCTGGTACAGTAAGTGCTTCAAAGGCAGTTGTTGTAAATGTAAATAAAGACATTACAGGATTTAGAAATATAACATTATCTGGAGAACTAGATGCTGGTTCTTTGGATATTTCAGGTAATGTAGATACAGACGGAACATTAGATGTTGCCCTTGGTTCAACATTGCGAGGCGCGGTAACTATCAACGGTATTACTACAATAACAAATGCTACAGAATCAAGTGTAAGTAGTGCTACAGACGGAGCATTAATCGTAACTGGTGGTGCTTCAATTGGTAAGAATTTATATGTTGGTGGTAACTTACAAGTTGAAGGTACACAAACAATTTTAAACACTGAAACATTAACTGTTGAAGATACATTAGTTCTTGCAGGTAATAACCTTTCATCCGAGCCAACTACTGGCGGATTTGGTTTAGAAGTTGGTCCAATAACAAGTCCAAGCGGTGTAGCTTCAAACGTAACTGGCGCCCACTCAATTGTATATAACTATGCAAATGATAGATGGGAAGCAGATGGTTCTTTGATTCTATCTTCTGCTACACTAGATACTCCTAATGTTGAGGGTGTTTCTTTTGGTCCTAGTGATGACTTAACATTTGATGCAGGAGCTGGTCTTAGTGAAACTGTTGTTAAAACAGGTGCTACTATTGTTACTACTTATACAAATACAGATAAAGGTTCATCACAAGATATCTTTAAGAATATTGCCTTACCAGGTTCAGTAACTATTGCCGCAGCGGGTAATAGTGATACAGTTACATTTAGTGATGATAATGTAGTTAATATAACAGGTAACGCTAATAATCAAACAATTGCGCTTTCACACGCTGATGTGTTTACAGGTACGGCCGGATCATTTGGTCAAACAAGCACTCAAGATGGTAAGTACATTAAATCGCTTACGCTTACTGCTGAAGGTCATATTAGTGCTATTACAACTGCAGACTTTGATACTAGATATCAAGCGACTAATCCATCCTTTGAAATTAAAGTAAATAATACAAAGGTTGACGATGTATTCCCTGCACATAAAATTGATCTTCTAGAAGGCCCTGGAATCGACATTGCTGGAGCATTAGATGGAGATGAAAGTAACATTACTATTTCACACCAAGACACTTCAAATGTTGGTAACTTAAGTCAAAATAATTCTGGTAATACATTTATCCAAGATCTTGCCTTGACGTTTGATACTTTTGGTCACGTAACTGGAGCAACTGCTTCTACTGGAACTGTTACTACAGTATCTAATGCTGATAATGTCAACGTTGATGAAAAGAATGATAATGTAAATTATCAGGTATTGTTCAGTGTAAATAACGGAACTGGGTATCAGAGACCATATATTGATACCGATAATGCTCACTTTAATTATAATCCGTTTACTCACACTCTAACCGCTGGAACATTTAATGGTAACCTTGCATGGGGTAATGTAACAGGTAAGCCAACATTGGATAATTATTCCTCATGGCAACTATATGTAAATGGTACTTCACAAGATGCTATTACTTCAGGTGAAAGAGTCGGATTTGATGAAGGACCTGGAATTGATTTATCTTGGGACGGTAATGATTTAACAATATCTCACCAAGATACTTCAAGTGTTGCTAACTTAAGTTCTGATAATTCAGGTGGTGTAGTACTACAAGATATTTCATTATCATTTGACACCTTCGGTCATACAACTGCCAGATCTATTGGTACTGTTGATTTAGATAACCGATACGAAAGACTTGTTAATATTCCAACATATGACGGTGATGATATTGACCTAGACACATCCGGTGCACAAGTTATAGATAACTTAGAAGTTTTTACTAATACACTTGGTCACGTTACGCATGCGCATGTTGATACACGTAACCTTACACTTGGAGATCTAGGTTGGGGTGCGTGGGTTATTAGTGATGGTACAACTACAAATAGAGAAACTATTGGTGGTACAAATCAAGAAGTTAAGTTTGTTGATGATGGTTTCTTAACACAAGTATATAACACTACAACTAATCAGATGACTGTTGGTCACCCGACTTCTCCATTAAACGGAAATTACGGTAACACTGGTACAGAAAATGGCACTTATGTAAAATCACTTACAGTCGATACTAGAGGTCATTTAACTGGTGTTACAACCGATAACTTCGATAACAGATATGATAACTATTACGATTGGAATGTAACTGCTGATAGCGGTGGTCCTAAGTCAGTACAATCTAACTATACACTTGATATTGAAGGTGGTACAAATATTAGTACTGTAACTAGCGGCAGCGGTACTACACCAAAAGTTACAATTAACTTCCAGAATCCTGGTTATCTATTAGCTTCGAATGAAAAAACGGCTACGCTATCTGTTCATAATTCTGGACAAGATAACAATGATCCAATTCTTAGAATTACTGATGGTAGTACAGACGATATTAGATTTACTGATTCAGGAACAGTTACAGTTTCCTATGTAGATGCTAGTACTATAAACGTTCATGGTGCAGACACAAATACTGATATTAATGTTAATAAGGCAAACTTAGAAGCAAGATTAGCTGAAGTTGATGGAACAGTCTATATAGGTAATACTAGCTCAACGAATAATATCGTTGTTAGAGGTAACTTTGAAATACAAGGTACACAAACAAGTGTTAATCAAGAGACAGTAAAAATCTCTGACAACGAACTAATATTAAATAGTGATGTTACTGGTAACCCAACTCAGGATGCTTTCATATCAGTAGAAAGAGGTAGCTCAACTAACGCTCAATTGAAATGGAGTGAATCTGCTAATAGATGGTATCAAAGTCATGGTGAGAGTGCTGGTCTAAAAACTATTCCAGTCGACGTTGAAGATGGTGCTAATCTTACACGATTCTATATTCAAGGGGATGCCGATACTAGCGGTGGTACTGGTACAATTACTAAAGATAATACTTTACTTATTTCTGGTACAGCTCCTATTAGTACACAAAGATCGGGCGACTCAATCATCGTTAAGCATGATCAAGAAAACTTTAAAGATGGTATTGGAGTTACAAGTAATGCTCAATCAACAGAGACATCTTCTACTTTAGCTTATGGCGGTACCTTCAGTGCTGTTACCTCTACAGCTGTAACTACTCATGGACACGTTGATGAAGTAACAACTAAAACATTTACAATGCCTGCTGCATATAGTTTACCTCTTGCAACAAACACTGTTAGAGGTGGTGTTAAAACTGGATTTACTACAAATGCTAGTGCTAGAAATTATGCAGTCGGGCTATCATCAGAAAAAATGTATGTTAATGTCCCATGGCAGAATGATAATACGATCACAAGAGTTAAGGCTAACGGTGGAACATTACAATCAGGCGATATTACAATTGCTGCTTCAGGTTCAGCATCAGTATCACAGAGTGGAAATACAATTACAATTAATGCCACTGATACTAATACTGATACTAATACAACATATTCTTTCGGATTTATAGATAACGATGACGGCGCGGATGACGTCACATTACGTGTTACTGCAGGCGGATCCGGATCTGGAAATACCGACTTAGAATTTGAGGGAAATAATAATATTACCTTTACTTCGAGTGCAGCCACTAAGATTAGTGCGTTTATTGCTAACAACTCTATTGGCAACGCCAAAGCAGCCGATATGCCAGCAAATACAATTAAGGGTAATAATACTGGGTCAGCTGCGGATCCTAAAGATCTTACAACAACTCAAGTAAGAACACTTCTTAATATTGAGGATGGAGCAAATGATTATTCATTACCTCTAGCTTCAAGTTCAACTAGAGGCGGTGTTAAAGTTGGATATAGTGAAAATGGTAAAAATTATCCAGTAGAATTATCTAGTGAAAAAATGTATGTTAATGTTCCATGGTCTGATACAAATACTAATACATTCTTAAATGATGTATCAACTGTTGATAATGGCGCTCATATGATCTTACGTCATACTATGTCTGATGGAACATCACATGATGTTGGTATTACTGCCGGTACAAATATTACATTAACACCAGGAACAGAAACATTTGAAATTGCAACAACTGCTGAAGTTAACCAAAACGCATTCTCAACATTCGAATTAGGTACATATAGTGTAATGGGTGGTGGTACTGATATTACTGCAAACACACCAACTACTGAATTAAAACTTCAGTTCTGGTCTGATTCATTTACTACAGCTGTAAATAATTCAAGTAAAATCGGAACAGTTAGATTAAAAGATGACCAAAGTGATAATATCTATCAAGTAGGTAGAACTGGTGCTGGATATGTAAAAATTGATGCAAGTACTAATAATGGTGTTGATTTTGTTAATACTGCATCAGGAAGTAGCATTAAGGGAAGAATTACTTCAGCTGGTCTTCTTCACATGGCAGATGATATTATTGCATTCTCAACTACAACTACTTCTGATGTAAAACTCAAAGAAAATATTGAAAGAGTTGAAGGAGCATTAGATAAAGTGGCTCAACTTGATGGTGTAACATTTAACTGGAAGAAAGATGGTAAGGCATCTGCTGGTGTTATTGCGCAAAATGTAGAAGAGGTATTACCGTCTGCAGTAAAAGATGTTGAGACACTTGATGAAGATGACACACATAAAGTAGTAGATTATAACCAATTATCAGCATTGTTCATCGAGGCAATAAAAGAATTAAAAGAAGAAAATAAATTACTTAGAGCTGAGATTGAAAACTTAAAAGATATAAATAGTTAAAGGAAAATAAAGAATGGCGATATATTCTAATTTATCTGTAGACCAAGGAAGTACTTTTGGTGCAGAAATAGATGTAACCGATTCTAGCGGTGATCCGTTAGATCTTACTGGATATACTGTTGCAGGACAATTAAGAAAAACTTATACCTCGACAACAGCAACCAGTTTTACGTCTTCTGTATATAGTGCTGCGGGTGGTATAGTTAAGATATCCTTAAACTCTACTACGACCAATGGATTAAAGGCTGGTAGATATGTGTATGATGTTGAAATAACAAAAACATCTACTGGAGATATTACTAGAATCATTGAAGGACAACTAGAAGTTAGACCAGGAGTGACAAGGGCAAACTAATGGGTATTAAAGCTAAAGTTAGAAATACAGGAAGATTAACGGGTAAGGCACAAGCACAACAAGAAATTGTAGCCACTACAATGAAGATCCAGGCTGGAGAATTGAGTCTTGGAGATTTGGCTGATGTAAATGTTTCAGGCCAAAGTGATGGCGTAATGATGATTTACGATGGTACTGCCGGAGAATATAAAGTTACAACTCAGATTCAAAATGAAAATCTGAACATAATTGGAGGCACATACTAGTGGCTAATTTAACAAGAATTAAAATCTTAACTACGGGTGCGAACACCAACGCCCCTAGTAATCTTAAAACTGGTGAACTTGCCTACTCTTACGAGCAGAGTGAAAAAGGACAAGGTCAACAGGGTGAACGATTATATGTCGGTGCTGGAACAGAAACCAACGGAGTTGCCCCTAGTGTTGACGTAATCGGTGGTAAGTATTTTACCCAGATGTTGGACCATGCGCATGGCGTATTAACTGCAAGTAGCGCATTAATCGTAGATTCAAATAGTAAACTAGATAGATTAAATGTAGACAACTTAAGATTAGATGGTAATACTATTACATCAACTGATACAAATGGTAATATTGTTCTTGATCCAAATGGAACAGGCAAATTAGTATTACACAACGTTTATATTAACGGAACAACAGACACTTTAGCAGAATTTATTTACGATACAGTTGGCGGAGCAGTAACGGGTGGTACTGGAATTACTGTATCCAATGATGATGCTGGTAATACTTCAACAGTTTCAATTACAAACACAAGTGTTTCAGCTGGTTCATACGGATCTTCTACACAAATTCCAACATTCACAGTTAATGCTCAAGGTCAATTAACAGCAGCAGGTGTCGCAAACGTTGCAACTGCACTTACTGTTGATGGTGACACTGGCTCTTTTGATGTCGACTTACTCGTTGATGATTTACAAATTATAGGTACTGCAAATGAAATTGAAACTGTAGTAACTAAACCCGGAACACCAGGTGACGAAGTAAGAGTTACGATAGGGTTGCCTGATGATGTAACTATTGGAGATGCATTAACAGTAACTGGCGCTGCTTCAGTCGGTGGTAACTTCTCAGTAGATGGTAATGTTACTCTTGGTAATGCTACTACAGATACAGTAACTACTACCGGTGGTTTAACAGTTGGCGGTAACCTTGTTGTTAATGGTACTACAACATCTGTAAATTCAACGGTCATCTCACTTGATGATCCAGTCCTAGTTTTAGCTGATAACTCTGGAACTTCAGTAGATAACATCGACAGAGGTATTAGATTTAAGTACGGTGATGGTTCAGCTGTAAAAGAAGGCTTCTTTGGTTATGACCATCAAACAGAAAGATTTGTATTCACTAAAGATGAAGACTTTAGTGGTGGTGAGGATGCTTCTTCACCATGGCATGACGCACAATTCGGTGGTGTATATGCTGGTAATGTAACAGTTGGTATTAGTACAGATAATACAATTAATACTACTAGTGGTAATTTAGTATTAGATTCAGCTGGTGGAACAATTGATATTAACGATAATGTTGATATTTCTGGATCTCTTGTTCTTGGCACTGATCTTGCAGTAGTACACGGTGGTACTGGTTTAAGCTCATTTACTGGAAAGGGAGTCTTCATCTCTAATGGTGCTGGAACTGCAATCAGTTTTGTTACTGGTTCAGAAGGTGATATTGTTCAATTTAATAGCGCAGGAAATCCAGTATCTAGTGATATAATTGACGGCGGAACATATTAATCTAACTTTTCTCCTGTTATAAATAGAATAAAGGTTATATAACCTAATTATAATTAAACACTCTATATAGAGATTGAACATAGGAGAAGCCAAAATTGGCCAGAAAAACAGACATTAGGCTTAGACGTTCTAATACGGCTGGAGCAATACCATCAGGATCACATCTAAACGAAGGTGAGTTAGCGATCAATACCGCTGACGGTGCCTTATATTTCAGAAAATCCGACTCTACAATCATTACAGCACATGATAATACTATCATGCATATCGATAGTGGCAATGATCGTGTTGGTATAGGCACAACTTCACCAGCATTTAAACTAGATGTTCAAGTAGCTAACGGAAATACATTAGCAAGGTTTAAAGATTCAGATTCATCTCATTCGGGAATTGTTATTGCTGGAGACGCAAATGCTGGTTGGGTAGGTAATGATATAGGAGTTACTGGAGAAGGTATCTATTATCAAAGCTCAGATAACTTAATGAGATTCTATACTAATAGTACTGAAAGAATAAGAATTGTAAGTGACGGAAAGGTTGGTATCGGAACGGTATCTCCATCATTTAAACTGAGTGTTGATTCTGGTACTAGTGATTATCCTGGTTATTTTAAATCCACAGATAATAAAGCTGCTATCATTATTGAAGATGATGATACTACAATATATGTAAGTGCAGAAAATGATAGAGCGTCTTTAGGTCATAATCCAGGATTACACGCAAATAACTTAAATGTAATGAATACTGGTTACGTTGGTATCGGAACTAGTAGTCCCGCAAGAAGATTAACTGTTCAAGGATCTTCTGGAGATAACTTACCAGCAAGATTTATTGGTGGTGCAAATACTACTCATGGTTCTATTGAGTTTCAAGATCCTACAACAACAGCAGATTATAAAGTTGTCATTGGTTCTAAAAGTGATGATCTGTATTTTCAATCTGGTGGTAATGAAAAAGCTAGATTGACTTCTGGAGGATTTTTAGGTATAGGAAACAGTGCACCGAGTTCAAAGCTTCATGTAAGTGGTGGTGATATATTAATTGATAATAATAATTCATTATCGTTTGAAAATGTTGCAGGTGCAAAAAGAGATATATTAACATATAACTCTAGTAATAAAGTTAGATTAGATAATCCTGGTGGAAGTACTGTTGATTTAAATAGTGATACATTAATTGTACATAGACACGGAAGAATTGTTACTGGTAAAGCTGGTCAATCATGGACAAACGGCTATTCCAGAAATATATCAATACAGAATATCACAGATAGTTCAAATAATGGATTTGGTGTATGGAATGCATTTATTGGTACTAATTTAAGATATGATACATCAAATAACACTTTTGTAAGAGCCTCAGATCAAGGCAATAGTAATTGGGGTAATATTGCAGCACAATTTTTTAATGGTGCTGCTGGCAATACTGATCCTGCTATTGATTGGGTAACTGATATTGCTAATGATTCTGTCAGTGATGGGAGTGAAGTAAATGTAAGCGGATCTACACTTGTAGGTCTATCAAAAATGACACTTACAAGTGGAGGTTCTCTTGGTATTGGAACAAGATCGCCTGATGGAGAACTACACATATTAGGAACTGGTAGTGGAAATGGTGATATTTATGTTGAAAGAACATCAGGAGCAAAGATACATTTACAAGCTCAATCGGCAAATGGAAAAATAGGAACTATCTCAAACCATAATTTAG
>Ga0181380_1000283_pt1 | contig 23454 bp, 16 predicted proteins | sample 3SPOviralmetaG_FD_130116 | JGI IMG/M metagenome (GOLD analysis project Ga0181380, IMG submission 130116) | Marine viral communities from the oligotrophic San Pedro Time Series (SPOT) site, San Pedro Channel, CA, USA - 3 SPOT_SRF_2009-08-19 | ecosystem: Environmental > Aquatic > Marine > Strait... | reverse complement strand
CGTCTGTAACGCTTAAAGTACCTTCTTTTAGTTTTGTACCTAGCGACGTAAGAAACCCTACAACATCTGTTTCACCTGTTAAGTTAAAACTGGTTTGATTATCTGTAGCGTTTTTAATAGAGTTGTTTATGCTAAAGCTTAAAAAGCTTAGTAACCCTTTGTTTTGTTCAGCTTCTAAATCTAATCTACCCGAAGATACTTCTTCTAAAAAGTTAGTTAAAACTTCATCTGCATCTTGACCCTTAGTTCTACGCTGTATTCTTCTATAAGCAGATGGGTTTGACTTTTCTAGATAATTCATTACTGTAACCGATAAGTCTGTAAAGTCACTAGGGTTAGAACTTAATCCTTCTGTAAATAACGTGTGGCCAATTTCATGTATATTTGTACCTGTTTTACCGTTTGCTATAGCATTTTCTTTTACTATAACTATATCATATGTAGTTTTACCTGTCTCAGTATTACGCAACGATAGGTTAACACCGTTAGCAGAACCAGAGTTTACGTTTTTAGTAAACTGTGCCAGTTGTTTTTTAGCATCTTCTTCTGTAAGGCCACTGTTTGGGTCTGCAAGTCTAGCATCTAACATGTTACTAAATGCATCTATAGCTTCAGCTTTAGTTTCAGCTACAACAGAGTTTTGATCAACCCCAGCTTCGCTTAAAACTTGATTAGCTTTTAAGCTTTGTTCTATGTTGGCATCAAACGTATCTATCTGCCAAAGCTTTTCAGCTTTTTGTTTTAATTGTAGATTAGTAAACTCTACACCTTCTTGTTCTAATTCAACTTTAGCTCTGTCAATATATTTATTACGCTCAGCTTTAGGTAATAAATCTATGTTAATCTTATAGTCTTTTCTAAAGTTATCTCTAGCTAATTGTTCAAATTCAAACTCAGCGTGTAGCCCTGCTAATATAGGTTTTTTTTGTGCGTCGCTTAGCTCATTACTTTCAAGTATTTGTTTTGCTTTAAGTCTTAATTGCTCTTGCCTTTGTGTTGCTCTCGCGTATAAATCAAAGCCTTCAGTAGTTAAATTAGCTACAACTTTTTCTTCTACTTGTTTTATTATTTCGTTGTTAGCATCGTTTAACTCTGCTACTTTTTGCTGTATTATTTTATATTCTGTAGTTCTTTTGTTTAGACTTAAACCTATCTCGTTTAACTCAACCATTTCATCTAGGTTCTTTCTATAGCCTTCAAAGCTATTATAGTCAGATAAGTTTGACAAAACCATACCTTTAACAACAGGTACAGAATTTAAACCAGTACCTATAAACATACCATCAAAAGCACCTTGAGGAACATTGTCAAATATACTTACGCCTTCTTTACCTCTAGCTATATCAATACTGTTCTGTACAAGAACGGTTCCACCTTCTGAAATAGGTTCAACAATAGCACCATCAACACCAGCTCTTATGTATTGTTTTTTAAAATGGTTTTTAAAACCTTGTTTAATCAAAGCTCTTTTACCTATTATATCAGCTACATCAAACCCTCTTTTTAAAGCAAAAAATGTAGGTGCAAAACCTAACGCAACTTCTGCAGAAGCAAATCCTAAAGCAACAGCTGCTTTATAATGTGTAGATTGATCTGTACCAAGTAACTCTTCTTCTTCATCTAATAATCTTCGTTGATCATCATATGAGCTAGCGCCAATACCTATCATACCTGGATATAGACCAGCAGCTAACATTGTAAATGTACCAGCTTGCCCTACTGTTTGCTGTAAAGCATACTCGCCAAAATTTTCCAAGCTGTTAAAAGCGTCATCAAAAGCAACATCATCTTTGTACTTTTTACTGTACATGTCTTCTGCTTTTTCAACAATATCAGTAGTAAAGTCTGTAATAGCATATGGATTTATAGGCGACGTATTTCTTATTACGGTTTCTATAACATCTTCGTCTATACCAAACATTTTGTTTAAAGCTATTTCATAAGAGTCGGTAGCTATTCTAGTAATACCACCTGCTAGCTTATAAGGTATAGAACCCATTTGGAGCTGTATATTAGCTCCAGCTTTTTGCAATGTACTGTAATTCTTTTTTAAGAATTCTAATTCAACTTCAGCTTCGTTTAGCCCTACAGGTATTTCGTTTATTTCTTTTTCTAATCCAGCCAGTGTACTACTTACTTCTTGATTTTCTTTAACTAAATCTTTGTATAAATTAAAAGTTGCTTTTGGAACTTCTTTACCTGTAGACAACACAACTGTCTCAGCGTTTTCAACAGCTTCTTTGTATTTATTTACAAGGTTATTATATAAGTCAATACTAGCTTGCGTGGGTAAGTTTTCTGGATCACCTAATTCATTTATTTTTTGCAGGTATACATCAGCGTCTTTAGCGCTATTTAATCCACTTAAATCAAACTTATAATCAGGATCATCAAATCTAGCTGATATGTTTATTAAGTTTACACTGTTAGGACTATCTTTATATTTGTTAAATATAGTTTGATACTGATCAGTTGCTCCTGTAAGTTTCTTATCTAACTTTATATACTCGTCAACTTTGTAAGGTACAAGTTTTTCTCTTTCTTCGTTTGGTATTGAATCCAAATACTCATTAGACTTTCTTTTTTTAACGTCGTACCTGTACTTATCTTTTATATTTCTTTCAGCAAGCTTACGTATCTGCTGGTTAGTAGGGTCTTCAACGCCATTTTCTACTAGCATATTTTTAGCGTCGAAAAGTTCTTGCTCATACGGCTGAACCATTTCCATTAAGTTACCTGCCTCATCGTAATCAGGTCTATATACTAAATCAAACTCTTCTACGTACTCACCAGTCGTAGGGTTTTTCCAACGAGGATCAAATACAGTGTTTATTAAATCTTCGTTTGTCTGTGGGTCATATGGTTGTAGTTCTCTACCTATGCCTTTAGGTGTAAAATCTATAGGGTTATTTAAAAAATCATTATCAACTTGATTAAAAGCCATTGCTTCTTCATAATCTTGCTTAGACTCTAAATCTGGTTTTAGCTGACGATCTTCTAATTCTTTTTGTCTAGTCTGAGCTCTACCACTACGCTTTGGTTGTGATACCAAAGAAGTATCTACCGATTCTAATTCCGTACTCTCGGATGCTTGCTCCGGTTGCGGTGTTACAGTTGCATCCGTTTCCGCAACACCGTTTGTCTTTCCCCCTACAAAAGTAGCTTTACGTTCGTCTACTTTAGTTTGAATATCAGCTGTAGATAAACCTTGAGCTTGTAGTTCATCGACTAAAGCTTTCAATTCTGCAATTTGCTCTTCGTTCATATTATTTTATTTATTGACCAGGCATTGTTAATAAATCAATTCCTTTATAATCCGCTGGTTCTGCTTGTATATCTTGTAGATAACTATTATCACCTGTATCTATAAACTTCAACAGATCTCTAAGTTTATCTTCAGTTAGGTTTTCAAATACATTTACAGATCTATCACCACCAGGTGTAGACTTTGTTAAAGTGCGGCCTTGCCTACCTCCAACTATAACCTCAGAACCAGAAACTCTAAATCCATATGGAGCTAATTGAACTTCCATATCACTTAAATTATATAAAGGTTTACCTTCTTCTTCAGGACCTACGGCTCTACTATCTATTTTAATTTCATCTATGTAAGAAACATCTACTGGTCCACCACCACCATCACCTGTTTTAGCTAACGTATAATTACTATCATTACCATCACGCAAATCTGAGTATGTAAAATCAGCTATAGCAGCTTCTAGTAAGGCTACAGATTCAGGATTAAATGCAGTGCCAGTGTCTCCAAAAGACATATCTAATTTGTAACCGCCATTTTCATCTTGTCTGTACTTAACACCAAATTCTTTTTCTAAGTTTGCAACAATAGCTGGATCTATATTAGCGCCTTGACCAAGTGTAGTATTCCATAAATTCATTGCTTGCTGAGGAAATTTAGCGTAACTTCTAGATTGAGCGTTTATAAACACAGAAGTTGTGCCTTCTATCTTACCTTGATTACGTGGTCTAAATTGATAGTTATACTTTCCGTCTTTAGTTGTACCTTGCGTTACATCACCTACATAGCCATCTGTATACTGTTTTGTTTTATCGTCTATAATGCCAGACTCAACTAAAAATTTATTCCTAGCTGACGCTAAATCGTCTATTTTACCACCATCAAAAGTAAACAATACTTTTGGATCTGCAACTACATAGTTATTGTCTATCTCTCCTTTCTCAAATGCTTCGCTTATTTGATCGCTAGTGTACATTGTTTTAAGTTTCCAATTATCATCTTCATCAAAAAACCATTGCTCTTTAGGATTTCTAGTTGTTCCTAATCTAGTAGGCATAGCTAGTTGATATTGTTTTGATAAACCTTCATTCATGTTAACTGTAGATACACCATTAGGCATGTTAACATCTGCATATCCATCTATATAGTCAGCCGCAAAACCTGCATCAGCTTGTTTGCCTGACTCAACAACCATACCTAGTTCATTTATTTTTCCGTCCCAAAAAGCGTACTCTTTAGCAAAGGTAGCTTGCTCTTCTCTACTTCTGGCAGATTTCATACCCATGTAAGCATTTGCTTTTCTATCAATAGCAAACAAACCAACTTGGTTTAGACTTGGATTGTTTACACCTACCTTTTCCATGTTGTCACTAAACTCATCGTAGTTATCTAAAACAAATTTAGCATTTTGATCTAAATACTTTTGAGTTTGTTGTACAGCTAATGAATTATTTTTAGACCTACTAGCTATTTGTTTAGCAGTTATACTGCCCATTGTTTCAATAGCTTTGGCCCATGGGTTATTAGAAGTATCTACAACTGTAGTAGGGTTTGCATAAGCACCTCCTCTGCTGCCGTAATTTCTTGAAAATTGTGGTAACTTTGCCATATTTTTATTGATTATGAAGGCATTGCGCCTATACCAGCGCTAGCTATATTACCAACAGCACCAATACCAGCCCCTATAATTTGAGCTTGTGATTGTCTTGCCGCTACTTCTTGTTGAGCTGCGCCTGTTATTTGAGCTTGCTTTCTGTTTAACTGCTCTGATTCTCTACGTTCTTTTTCACCATAAACAAACTCTTTACCAAGAACATCAGCTTGTTGCAAGCGTTGAGCTTCAGTCATTTGAGCGTTTTGAACTCTTTGAGCTTCAGACATTTGTTTATCTTGCATGCGCTCTTCTCCTCTTGCTATAAGTTCTTGATTTTTAGCTTCTTGAGATTCTATACTAGCAGCGATACCTCTTTTGCTTTGTAGTGCAGCTTGAGCTAAAGCTGTAGCACCACCAGCACTTGCACCAGTAGATGCTAATAGATCTAATGTATTAGCTAAAGCAATATCTGCTTCTTCAGCTTGAAACTCAGCGGCTTTTGTAGCAACACCTACGTTTTCAAACGGATTTGAAATCATACCAGAATTATCTACTATCATTCCTTCTAAAGAAACAACATCCTCGTAAGGATTTATAATTTGTTGTCTTGAATCTTCTAGCGCGGTGAGTTCTTTAGTTAAACGGTTCTTGTTGCTTCTAGCTCTACGCTCTGCTTTGTTTTGTTGGTTCGCCGCTACAGCGGTACCAATACCAGTAACAGCTGCACCAACAACCATTGCCGTTGCTATTCCCATAATTAATTTATTTTTTTCATTAATTCGTATGAAGGCTGTGGATCTTCTAACCAGCCTTTATTTCTCATGGACTTGCGTATACCGTTGCTTTTACCTATAAAAAGCATATACTTAAATCCCATGTCTATTGCTATTTTTTCTGCGTCATCAATTAGTTTTTCTATAATATGAGTTCGATCATTTTTATAATCAGGGTCTGATATAATAAATTCTAACCAACAACCTTTTGAATTTGTTTTAAATATAAATCCAGCTATAACTGGTTTATTATTTTCTTCAATAATTATACCACCTGTGCCATCTTCTGGTAGGGCATCATTATTTGGTATAGGCCAATTATGACCTTTCCACCAAGAGCATAGCATGCTCCAGTCTTTTTCTGTAATTTTACGAGTATTTAATTTCATTTAGTTTAATATGATGATTCTACGTATTCAGACGATACTGCAAACAACTCTCTTGTTTTGCCACCAGAACCTGGTACTTGGGTAGAGTTATCTGTTTTTATAGTTACAGTAGAATAATAACCTTTTACACCTGAAATACTTGCGCCAAATAAAACCTCTTGTGGTGTAGCTTGACTATTATTTATAAGATTAGAAAAATACTTACCTTCTTTTCTATAAAAACCAGCATAATACTGTATAGAGTCTTGTGTATAAGCACCTTCATCATAACTCAAAACAACGTTTGCAGTGTCGTTTAATTCAAAACTTCTAGCAGCTTCAAAAGAAGAAACCTCCCAACCGTTAGAACCTTCGTAGTTAACTGTTTTAAAAACTTTAGACGCACTGACATTAGGATTAAACACAAATGTAATAAAAGAATCAGAGTAAACATTGTAAAAATTACTTCTATTATCATTTTGACCAAACTCCTGATAATTGTGTTCATATAAAACACCTTCGTTTACGCTATAAAATTTAGCTTTAACACTAAAAGCTTTTTCAGGTTTATATGTAAATCTACTAGTCCAACCAAGAACAGATTCGTCAAACGTTAAGGTTTGGTATGTATCTGAAAATTCATTGTTAGGACCCGATGTTGTAGGTGTTATGTTGCTACCTTGCAAACTAACTAAATATTGCTTCGTGTATATATCCCAAGCGCCTACAGCTTTACCTGTTGACGACGATGAATCAAGATTTCCAAATTCATCTCTAAAGTAATCAACCATGCCGTAGTTAGATATCTCAGTTAAACCGTCTTGAGACAATCTCATTACAGCATTTCTATCTTTATCTACAAAATATTTTCTATAGCCATATACAGCAAAGCTTTCAGGGTTTCTACTTATACCAAAATTACCAGCATAAGGCACTATTTGACCTATTACTAAATTAAATTGACTAACAGGTGTAGCGTTGCCTTCAGCGCTATATATAGCATCTTTATCTATTAAAGCCTTACTTACTTTATTCTCTTGGAATATAATTAAATTAGTATCTTCAGCATATAATTTTTGTATGCTACCATTAGCTGGATCAACAGCTTTAGTTATATCTTCTGCTACATTAAAAACATTTGTATTGTTAATACCAGTTCTTGAATTAAATATACCAGAATATATAAGAGCATTTGTTCTTTGGCTACCATTTGGTTCTTGATCTACAAGATAAGCTCTTACACCATAATCAACATTTGTGTTATTAAAACCACCTTGTATTCTAGCTTCTTCAACAACCCAACTATCTGCTTGCGCATCTGGATCAACAGGTCTTTCAGTTTGAGGATAAGATCCATTAATAGGATTTGTTCCAGTGCCAACTGGTATACCCGTGCTACCATCCCAAACAGGTACGGTTGTAGAGGTTGGTTCTTCAGTATGTGTCTTTTTCAGTTGAAAAGCATTAAAATATTTTACTTCTAATATTGCTCCCATAATTAATAAAAACAAGGTGTTTGACTACCAGCTAAAACAAGACCCGTAGTGTTTGAAAATCTAATTACATAAGAACCATCTTTGCTATACTCAGGGTTTAAAAAACCAGTCAATGATGTTACAGTGGATTTCATTCTTCTTATTCTGTAATCAATCCCTTGTATACTTGTGTATTCAGTACTTAAAGAGTTATCTGTGTATAATTGAGTTACATACTTAGCTAAAGGTTCTCTAGCATAAACACTTACAGTAGTTGTAAATGTACCACTACAAGCTGTTTGATTTATTTGATATCTAAAAACAGTTTGTAAACCTCCGCTTGCTGGACCTATACCTTCATCAGGACCTCCAGCCGCAACTGCAGGATAATTAAAATCCCCATATTCAATATAACTAGCTGTTTCTTGCGAAGAAAAATTTGAAAGACCGCCACCTTGTGTACAAGAAAAACCATTATCTGGAAAACTAGTGCTTGTAAAAGTTCCAAATGTAGTAACGTAGTTTCCATGCAGTATTCTATATTCACCAACCAAATCAAAAGCATACACTAAACCAGCGTATCTTCTAGTTGTATTATTTTCTGCTTTATCAAGTGATATTGAAGGAATACCGTTGCTTGGATTTAATGAACCTATCTGTAAACCTTCTGAAGACCCGCCGTTGTACTTCCATGTACCTGCAAAATCTGCAGGATCACCATTTAAATCGAAAGCTGTAGTCCAAGAGCTACTAGAATTAGCTCTATAAGCTATTTGATATGTAGCGGTAGTTATAGATTGAATATTAGGACTAAATTGCCGTGGTTGTTGATTCCAAGGATTTATGTATATATATATTTTTCCAGTTGTAAGAGAAAATACATTTCTTCTATTTATAAAACCGGGTGGAGAACCTGGACCTGCGGTGGGAAGCCCACTGCTTGTTGGGTTGCATACGCTTGTAATACTTGTACCTGTTGATGGGTTTTGTGCTAACCCTATCAATAATCTATTAGTGTTATTACCTTGTGAATTATAACTAGGTGTGTTTTGGAATATAGTTGTGTTAATGTTATTTGTAAAGCCTGAAGATGAACTTGGAGAAAAATAAATAGCTGCACCAGAGCCTTCTGAAAAATCATTAATAATAGTTTCTTGAGGAAAATTACTATTTGGTTCGTCAAAAATAACTTCAAAAGTTTTGGTGGTAGTTCCAACTTGAGGGCTACCAGCGTCTGTAAGAACTAAATCAAAAGTACAAGTTCCAGATGCAGATGTGTTAGTGTTTTGTACCTCATTGTTATTTGCAATAACAAAAACGGCATTACCTGTTGAAGAACCAATACTAAAAGTTAAATCAAGAGTATCTTTAGTAGGATCAGCAGTGCCATTAACTCCGCTTAGGTTTTGTAATATCGATTGCTCACCAATTTCTTTTTGAATAGGTGTAGCGTTAGAATTATTTATAGTTGGATCTACATTATTTAAAAAACCTGTTACTGGTGGAGGCGTGTCTACACTAGTTCCAAAAGTAACTTCAAATGTAAAAGTGTAAGACTCATTAACTCCTGAGTTAGCTGCGTAGTAAAAGAAATCATTCGTTCTTAATTCGTACTCGGTATTTGAAATACTTGATAAAGTAAATTGGTTTGCTCTGTTTATGTTAGATCCTGAGTTATCTATAACAGAAACAAGTGTTGCAGTGGTGCCACCTAAAGCAACTCCACCAAAATTTAAAAACTCAAAACCAGTTGCTACTATATCACCTATAGCAAAACTTTCGTCTTGAGAATAAACAAAACTACCAACACTAGCAGCTCCTGTATTTTGAGTTCCAACTGCAGCATTTAAATCTTCTATTGTACCTGCAGTGCTTGTTTCATAATATAAATCAATTTTTGATACTGTAGGGGCTGTTTCAAATATAGTTAAATTTTCTACTTTAGGGTAAACATTACTAGTATCAATATTTTCAACGCCAAATTGATCTGCAGAGTTTTGTGATGTAATAAATTCAGCTACAAACGGGTTTGATTCTGATTTGAAAAAAGGATAATATGGGTTTGTATCACTTGTTATAGGAACAGGAGTATTACCCTGTGTAAACTGTGCTACATCAAATAAATCAAATAAATCTTCTATGTTATTAGTTGTAAAAGAAACTCTATCGTCATTTGATATATATTGCTCATTACCTATATTACTAAACGCTGCAACTGTATTTTCAACTCTACCAAAAAGCCTAACACTACTTCTAAATGTTTTATCTTGAGGTCCAACTTCTGTTAAATCTCTAGGCACTTTGTTTATATTGTCGTTAATTAAAGTAATAAATGAAGTGTTAAGATCTGCAGTAGTACCACCAAAAGGAAGTCCTTTTATAGCGCCGGCAGTATATACATTATAATATTCTTGCTGTATTTGTTTAACAACAATTTTAAAAGTATACCAACCTAAAGGATTATAATCATCAGAAGTAGAATCACTATCGTAAAGTCCTGGAGTAAAAAACACTTCGTTCTTAGCACTTTGTATAGCAGAATTAAAAGAAAGTTTTAAAGAATCACCAAGATATGTTACGGAATCATTTATGTCTCTATAAGGTAGATATATAGTGTCAGCACCAAAATCTCCTGTAGTAGGATTTTTGTCGTTAGATAATATAACAGTTGATTGTCTACCATACCTATCAGCTAAAACAACACCTACTTGATAGTTTCTATTTTGTTTTAAAGTATGATTAGGATATTCTATAGTAGTTTTACTTTGCTCGTATGATGGAGCGCCTGATGGTAAATATTTTTCGTTAGCACCTACTTGATATTTTATGAAGTTTGGTGGGGTATGTTTATCTTGAAAATTACTATATACAACTCTATTAGATATAATCTCTTGACCTAATGCTTTTACAGGAACTTTATCATAAACTCTAGTTATTTCTTTTTCAGGTAGAGTTTTGTATGGTTTTTGTGACAAATAAGTAAACTCAAATATAGATGCGCTACCAACGTCACTAACGAAGTCAGCATCAATTTGTATTGTTTCAACTACTTGTAACGCTAAAGCATCCGATTCTTTGTATATAATATCTATTTCAGAAACTTTAAAATCATTTTGTAATTCATCGCCCGGGGAAGGAAGTGGTATTTGTAAATCTATCTTGTTTACTTTATTTTGCATAAATTCAACGATAGTACTTCCGAAAGTTTGCTGCTCATCACCTTCTAAAAAATAACCATCTTGCTTTGGTATAAAACAAGGTTGAGTAAATGGGGCTATTAAAGAATATTCGCCGTCATCAAATTTAAATCTATAACTAAATCTTACAAATTTATCCTCTAAAAACTGAGGATCACCAGGAAAGTTAGATTCATAATATGGATTTGTTACGTTGGGTAAGGTAGGAGAACCACCACTTCCTTGATTTAAAGGTATAAATTCACTAAACGCATCGTACATAGTACATTCATCTTCGCCAGAAGCGTCTGGAAGTAGAGAAGGCTTTATTAAAAGTATAGGCTCGTATGGATAGTATTTTGCAACTGAAATCTGATCTTCATTTTCGTAATAAGTTATACCGTTTAATATAGCAAAATTAATATTTATTTTCCTAGGTTGATTTCTGTTATCAGTAAAAAACAAAAAGTCTTCTAAAACATTAACGCCTATTATAGGTGTGTTTGTTGCAAAGTTAAGAAAAGCACCTTCAACTAATTTTACTATTGTCGCTGGCGCTGTAGGATTTGGCGTATCATTTAGATTACATTGATATATAAAGTTTTTAGCATCTTTATCATATGTAGGTAAAGCTGGATTTGGATCTGTATAATCTGTAAAAAATAAATATACATTACCATCTGATTGATTTACAAAATAACCTATGCAAGTTAAATTTGAAGCGCCTGAATCGCTTTCAAAATCAGCTCTACTCACGTTGCCTAATACATTTTCTAACGCACCAACATCATCACCTTCTGATTTACTAACTTGTATGTTTATAGCATCTCGATATTCTCCACTTGGTACAAGTCTAGCATCTAAGTCTTTATTCATCTTAGACTTTAGAAAAGCATTTTTAACTTCAGCCATTTAATTTTAGTGTTTTATCCATTTAGATTTACCACGCATAACCTGTACGATTTGATCTAATTTTATATTAGATAAACGTATTTTAGCGTTTCTTAATTGAGCGCTAGCTTCTTTTTTAAGCCTTTGTATTATATACTCTGGTTGATTAATTCTACTAGCTAATATAGCATGCTTTAGATAAGCATAGAGAGCTTCTTCTGCTAGCTTAGGTATTCTTGTATCTAAATCAGTAGAAAGTCCATCAGATATGTACTCTAGCACTACAAGTTTATCTACTAAATTAGCTGAAAAAGAAAATTTATTTTCTCTTTCGTTTATAGAAAAGTAACCACTTGAGTTGGCAAACTGAGGATCTAATCCGTAAAGTTGACCGTAGCCAAACTCTGGCCAGCCATAATAATATTCGTAACCTAGTATAGTGTCATCTATAAATTCCGTGTTATCTATATTTTTTAATGAGTTATTTTTCCATCTATCTTCTACTACTGACGTTGTATCAATGTTTTTATTAAATTGATCTTGAACAGGTAAGCCTTTAGTATCTTGTAAAAATACATCTGTTGGGTTTGTAGTTAACATGTCTGAAGGCATTATAACTCTTTTAACACCTGAATTATCTATCCAATATAAATTTACATAATTAACATAATCTTGAGGAATTGCTATGCTAAGATTATTTGGAATATTAACTTCTAATTTATTTACGCTTTTTAAAGTATCATAACTAAATTCTTGCATAGCTCTTTTAGCGTGGAAGATAACGTCAGTTCTTTTAACACTTGGTATAAGTTTACCAGCGCCAACGTATGCAATTAAAAAGTTGTTTATAACATCATTTAATGCTGTGTAAGCATACGAACCATAGTTATCTTCAACAACATCACCATAAGCTTTGTCGTTTGGAGTATTACCATAATTACCACCATCAAGTTTTTTTAACTGTATTACTAAAAAACCATTTGACTCAACTACAGGTTGTTTAAAAGTTACAGCTTGACCGCTTCCGTATATAGCATTTCCATACAAAACTGGATTCCATTCATATCTTGTAAGGCCAGACACAAACGGTGTAGGAGAAATACTACTTATAAATGCAAAATTAGTACTACCACTCCAGCTAGCGCCTTCAATTTCAATTTTATCTCCAATGTTAGCAGAGCCACTTAAAGAAGCTATATCTATATAGTTGACGGCACTTGGTGCTGATGTAGTTGCTGTAATTGATGAACCTGAGAAACTTATTGTATTGCCAGTAACCGTATAGTCTAAAGAGTCATATTCAGACCACGTCCCAGGCGCACCGGTGCTACTAGTGTATATTTTAAAATTGTTTAAAGGATAATTTTGATCAGTATTTTTTGATGATTTAAAAACAAGATCAGTATTAAATGTTGTTGTAAAATCAGTAGTTGATCCATTAAACCTAAAGCTTTGAGCGCCTTCGTAATATTGCCTATTGTTTTCTTTTATTAATGACATTTTTTAGCTTTTTGAATTTGCTTCATTTTGAGCTACTTCAGCAGAGGCAGCTTGTATTATTTGTGGATCACGTATAACTATACCAGAATACTGTAGTATTTTAAGAACAACATTAACTTGCTCACTTGAGTTTAATTCAAAATCTTGAGAACCAGAAGAAGAATATATATATTGACCTTGAGCTCCAATACCATAATCCCATATAACATTTCTTGGTTTTCTTATAAACGAAGCTTCTATGCTAGAAGTTATATCAATAGGTCTTATAAATAAAGTATTATTTTCGTATAAATATGTAGGGAATGATTTTGTAGATTTTGTAAGTGGAGAATATTGTATGTTATAAAAATCACTACGTTGTAGTCTTTGTAGTTCTACTGGATCACCTGTTACAGGATTGTACACTATTGTTCCAAGCCTATAAAAAGATACTTCATTAGCAGACGGGTTGTCGTTGTAAACAATACCGTCTCCAGTATTTAAATCTATAGTTGGCAAATCAAAAGCGCCAGGCACAATAACATTGTTGTTTAATTTAGGCAAACAATTACCTATGGCCTTAAATATAGACATGTTTTCATCTATATTCATTTGTCTATCAGAATAATCAAAGTCCGCTTGCGGAACCCGTAATTGTTGATTTAAATCATCAAAATATTGCTCAAACGTATCTAACTGAACCTGTGTAGCTGTTTTATTAAATTCATCAGGCGTTATATAACCACGTTGCTCTTTATTTATAATAAGTAAAACAGTTTGATATACAGTGTTTACGTTTATTGCCATTTATATTTTTTTTAAATATAAGGGCCCGAGTGAACGAGCCCTATATTATTGTTACATATTATTTTAGCTTTTTCTCGATAGATTTAAAGACCTCTACTCCTTCATCTGTTTTAAAGAAAGCTGCCATAGCAGAATATGGGTTTTCATCAAATGGAACATTCATAAGTTTTTTACCATTAGATGCCCATGTAAATGATCTTTGATCTTGAGATAACTTTATAATTTTAGCTTCAGTAGCTATTATAGCAAAGTTTCTAAGTTGAACATTTTCATCTTTAGCTAAATCTAAAAATAAACTTGGATTTTGTCTAGCAAATATAAGACCGTCTCTTTTTAATTCTTTAGAAGACATATCATTTACTTTACTACCAACTTCAACTCTCATTATAGCTTCTAGATGTTCTACATCCATAGATCTAGCTGCGTTAAGAGCATCAATTTGTAACTCCATAAGGTCTAACTGATCTACGGCTTGAACAATAGAATCAAACTCTCTATATCTTTTACCTTTCATTGGGTGGTATAGAGATAAAAGCTTTTGTAAAGCTTGTTGGCTCTTAGGAACTACTAACGCACCATCTTTAAATAGTATAGTTCCCATAGTAGCTTCGCCTTTCTGCTCGTCTACAAATGGAGAATTTTGGTTAGTGGCGTATCTAAGCTCTCGTTGTTTATTAGTTTCTTCATCAAACCAAAGCATAGGAAATTTCCTGCTGTGTCTTGATGGTATTCTTAATGTTAAGGGTTTGTATCTACCTGTAACAAAATAAGTTCTATCTTTTATTTCCCAACCTTTTTCTACTGATGGGATTTCTTTAGTTTTTGACATGATATAATATAATAAAAATGTTAATAAAAATAATAACTACCCCCGTTAATAAAAACGAGGGTAATTACTATAAAGTATAATGCTTAATTAAGCAGCTGTAAACAATACAAAGTTGTTAGCACCTTGCACACATAGACATCTTTCAGATAGGAAGTTTACTTCCATCGCGTCAAGATCACTAGTAAATGCGCCACCAACAGAACCAGTCAACCAAGACTTCATACGACGATCGTCAGTTTGTGACGCTCTGTATCGTACGTGTAAGAATGGACGACGAATGTTAGTACCAAGGATTTGGTCATATACAGTAGAAGTACCAGCTGGGATTAAAACCCCATCAATAGCACTTACACCATAACCAACAACTGGTGCAGTTTCAATACCACCTCGTGTTGAAGCATCATTTAGATATTTCCAGTCAGTTTTATAGAAGTCATAAGAACCTCTACGGAAACCACTAAAACCTAAATTCAACGCCATGTCTTCTGAGTTTTCAAATATACCAAATGAAGTACCACCGGAATAAGCGGCGTTTACTGCAGCTAGCATATCATCAAAATTCAATGAAGTCTCACGATTTAAGAAAAGCATATTTTCTTCAATAGCACCTTGCGTATCTAAGTTACGTAAAATACCATCAAATTCAGCTAACGCTTGTGAAGGAACTTGTCCAGCAGCAGCGTTAAATCCAGCTTCTACATTACCACGAGATTGAATAGCAGCGAATAAACCTTCTGTACCTTTAAATCCAGCGGCTGTAGCAGCTGAAGGAGTACCTCCACCTGTATCTTCTACAGCTTTTTCACCTTCAACCATAGCCATTTCTAAGTAGTCTTCGAAACGTAGGCGAGTTTCAGATTCAGCTTTTAGATACCAAAGATATCCACCAGTTCCGTCTTCTGTGGCAACTTTAACCCAACCAATCTGAGCAGTGTCAGAACCAGAAACTACATATTTATTTCTGATAATAACTGGTGAGTTAGAAAATTGAGTAAAAGAAGGTTCTACACTTACATAACCATCAGCAACTGTAGCTGAAGTGTTGTTAGGTGTAGAAGAACCTTTTGAATATTCAGAACCGTATACAAACATTTTGATGTTTGTAGCAGCAATACCACTTGTATCTGCAGCACTATAAGGAGCTACAGTTACAGCGCCAGTAGTTAGATTAGATGCAGTTACAACACCAGTAAGTTCTTGTCCTGTATCGTCTAATAAAACCACTGTTTGGTTTACTGAAATTACGTTTTTAACTTCTGCACCACCTTGAATACCGATAACTCCAGCACCGTCGTTAGTACAACCTTCGTAAGCAATATGCAAACGGTTTTGTTCAGACCAAATTACTTGATCAGATGTCATTGGCATTTCAGCACCAACCATACGTAGAAAGCCAGAAAGAGTACGATTACCATATCGCTCTACTTCTTGCTCATAAATTTCAGGTAGATACTGTTGTGCAAATGTGTCGGAATCGCCAGGATTGTTACCTCCATTAAAAGACAGGAAGTTTGTATCTAGCAATTGTTGTTGTTGACTTGGGATAATACTCCCAAATAATGGATCAATAGCCATAATAAATTATTTTATTTTTTTAATGTTACTTTTTTAATTTTGAGTTTTGAAGAATCAACACCACTAATAGCTTTAACTTTTAATCCATTAACAAATACTTCGCCTTGTGCAGATTGTCTTGGTTCAGTAGAAATGTTTTTCGACTTTGCCATTACATCTTTAACTGCATCAGCTTTTCCTTGCTCATAGAAGTGTTGAGCTAAAGTATCAGCGTTACGGGCTGCATACAGAGCTTTGTGGTAACCATTAGCATCAGATATTTCTCCTTTATCGTTTAAGAACTTCTTAACGAAATTACCAATATCTGTTTGAGCTTTAGCTACACTTTCAGGATTTTTAACACCATATTTAAACTTTTTATCCCCGACTGAGAAATCAAAACCTTTGAAATCATTAGAAAAAAGTTGATTAGTTTTGTTGCTAAAATTTTCCTGCCTCTGTTTTATAACCTGTTGTTCTTCATTGTATCGATTGAAAAAGTCTACTGCTTTTTGTTGCTCTTGGGTTACGCCCGGTCTCAACTTGATCTCGTCGTAATACTTACCTTTTAAGTCTTCCAAAAAGTTTTTGGCTTTTCCAACTTCTTCTTTAAACGCAATTTTCTTTTTGCGTATGTCTTTATCGTCATCTAACTCTTCATCATAATCAAAGTCTTCTAATAAAAGACTTACATCTTCATGATCAAGATGTGGACGTGTTTGTTTATAATATTCTCTTACTAACGTGTTGTTATCTACATTAGTATAATCTGCATTAAGCCGCACATAATCAGCGACTGTACCACCAGTGTCTTCCATAAAAGAAACTAGCTTTTCAATATTTTTAGGTAACTGTTTCGTTGATTCTGCTTGCTGCGCAGGTTCATTAGAAACTTCAACAGACTCATTAACTTCAGTTTCTTCTACTAACGTTAAAGGCGTTTCTACTTCTTCTTCGGCGTTCCGTACTTCTTCAACCACTTCTTGGCTGTCGCTACTGTCTCCGGATTCTTCGACAATAGCATCGCTATCATTTGTCTCTTGTGTTTGAACGGCATCTTTTTCTTTTATTTCAACTTTAGTTACTTCAGGAACTACTTCACCTTGACTATCTATAGATGTATTAGGTATTTCAACTTTAGTTACCTCTTCTTTTTTTCCTAAATTTTTAGGTTTAGAAGGTTTTTTAATTTTAAATTCACCTTCTTGCTTTACTTCTTCTGACATAATATAATATAATTAAATAATTAAAAGTTTTTTTTAACGAGGTTCAAACTGTTCTAGTCCAAATCCTCCAAGTGCGTCATTACCAGCTGACTCAAAGTTTTTTGGTAATTCGTCATTTTGTCTTTGTGAAATCATTTCAGATTGTTGAGTACCTATAATTCTAGCACGTTTATCTTTACGATCTTCTATTTCTTTTTCACGAGTAGATTCAGCATCTACTTTAGCTTTAGCTAATTGTAAGTTATAACCAAACTCTTGCTCCATTAACATTTGTTTTATTTGAGCTTCTCGTTCTAGTTTCTGTATTTCAAACTGTGACTTACCTTGTTCTAATTGTAGTTTGCTTTCAGTAAGAGCTTGCTGTTTCTGCACTTCAGCTAAAGCCGCTTGTTCAGAAGCTTGTGCGTTGGCTTGAGCCTGAGCTTGTATATTCTGCTGTTGCGCAGCAGCCGCCGCTTCAGCACGTTGCTTTTGTTTTTGTTTAAGGTATTGGTTTGCTAACTTAATATTTTTGATTTGTCTAACATCAATAGCATCTTCTAAACCTATTTGACCACCTTGTAAAGCGACTTGTATATTCTGCTCTAATCTTTGCTGCTCTTCCTCTTCTGGTTCTAGCTCTAGAAAAATACCAAACTCGTGCATGTTTAATTTTTCTATATCCTGCAAAGAACCTACATTGTATTGATTAATAGAACTTATTAATGCGTTTTTAGTAAGTGGGAAATTTAACATATCCGCTGCACGTAAGCTTATATTTTCTGCTGCTCTAATAGTTAAATACATAAGAGACTGCAGTATATGCTTTGTGGCTGTGTTAGATGCTGCTGCAGCTAGTTTTTGTAATCCCACCAATGAATCTTTGCTAGGTTGACTTCCGTCTCTAGCTTCATTTAACCCCGTCACGTCGCGGATCATTTGTAAGTAATATTGATACGTTTGTACTAGAGCACCTATTTTAGCTTGACCATTTGAAGTTTGTAACTCTTGGATAGGTACTTTTCCTGGGTTTAAATCGCCATCTATTGTTTTAGATCTTCCTACAATACTACCAGTTTGGAAGTACATGTTCAAAGCTTCTTGAGGATTGTAATTTGTACCATTACCTAAATCAACTTCAGATAAACCGTCAACATCTACAAATACACCGTCCGGTACCATACGAGCAAGTACTTGTTGTATTTTTAAATGAGTCAATTGTATCATATCAGCAAACCCAATACACTTACTTACAACGCTTTCTATTCTGCCTTTATACATGCGTGGAGCAGATATAGAGTAATTCATTTCTACTTTAGTTTGATCGCTATAAGGTCTTGTCATATTTTCAGACAATTGCCATTTAAGCATTTTTTCTTGACCTAATATTTTAGCTCCACTATATAAAACCTCTATCGCTCTATGTACTCTTTCAAAGTTATTGTTTTCAGGTGGATTAAAATCACCTGGCTTTTCTAAAGCTTTTTCTAAACCTTGATCTGTTTGTTTGATTTTAAATACTTGATTATTATACGTTTTGTATTCAAAGTATAAAACCTGTATATTGTTATAGTTATCATCTTGGCCCCAATAATTTCTAGTATAATTTGAGTCGCCAGGGTATTTTTGTATTTCTTCTAGCTCAGAGTCAGTTAAATAAGGAAATTGTTTTTTAACCTCTTCTAAGCTTACACTTTTAACTTCTCCAACATAATACACGTCTTCAAAATTAGGATCTTCTGTGTAAGAATACACTAAATTAGCTGGATCTACATAATCCACAGTTACTCCGTTAGCTAAATTAAAATCTGTTTTAACGCAGCTTATACCTATAGTAACTAAATCATAAGCTAATCTTTTCTTTATTTCATCGTACTTATTGTAGCTAAATACATTTTCAATTAATTCTTCTTCAGCTATTTCTATAGACTGTTTGTAGCTTAGTTGCATGTATAACTCTAGCTCTTCCTCGTTTTGAGGCAGAGCATCTGGATTTACACTTGAATAAAAATTTTGACCTGTAGCTTTATTTAAACTTTCTATTTGTTCTCGACTTTGCATATCTCTTATAGCGTCAAAAACATATCTAGTTCTTTGCTTTAAAGCAAATGGATCACTAGCAAAAGATTTTATTTCATAACCTTTATCTGTCATACCATTTACTACGATATCTACAAATTTAGATAATACAGCAACTGGTTTCCAGTCTAAGTTTAAATAAGATAAATCACCATTTATTGATAATTCATCTTTATATTTAGCTACAGACTGTTCTCCTCTAGCGTAAAGCCTTAATCTATGAAAATCTTGCCAGTTGTTACCAAAACGACCACCAGCACCTAAGCCACGATCACCTCTAAACCATTCGTTTTCAATAGCTCTACCTACTTGGAAACCATAATCCAAAGTATTCTTTTCTACGTCTGGTACCACCTGACTGGGAAAGGAACTATTTACATTAGTATAAACCATTTATTATATTATTTTTGAAATGTAACCTGTGTTATCGTATCTTTTAAATGATATGTTAACTGGATCTCGTTGTTGAATGTTTACTGGTGTATATTTGTTTTTATTACAAGCCATTATAGCTAAACCAGAACTAATTGTTGCATCAAACTTTGTTCTATTATTTATATTAAATTTAGCCCAGTCTTCTAGCGTCCTTTGAAAATACATGTCACCATAACCATTTTCATTTAAGCCCACGTAATCTTCTATATAAGATTCTATAGCAGCGGCGTGAGCTTGCTTAATATCTTCACTTGAATTAGGTATACCACCTATTTCTCTTTCTGCAACTGAAAGCTTGTTGTATAATTTATCAGGTCTATTTATAGAGAACTTTCTATAACCTCTACGCTTTAAGTAATACAGTAATCTTGGTTTGTTGTTCTCTGCTAATATAGGCATACCATAAAAATGCAATGCCATTAAAACATCTTCAAAGAATATTTCAGCCGTTGGAGGTCTTGATATGTACTCTAAAAAGAACATATTAAATGGAGCTTGCTCCATACTGAATTTTGTTAAACCGTGTAAAGACCCTTTTGATCCGCGCTTATCTACTGTACCAGATATATCGTAACTATCACAACCAAAAGCACCTACATGATCATTTCCAGGGAACTTAACTCCATTTTTTATTATCACACGATTTTGTAGATTTATAGATGGAATCCATGAAACTAAAAATCTACCATTGTTGTCAGGTACAAAATTTACACTTGTATCTTTTATACCACCAGCCCACTGAAAGTTACCTTGAGTGACTGTTGTTTTGTTTTTCATATCTTCATTATGATCTATCTGTTCATAAATCTTAGTTAGATTAAATAAAGATAATTTTGCTTCGTCTCTAAATGCATGTTTTTCTGTTCGAGGAAACTGACGATAGTATTCGTTTAAACTATCCTGGTCATTTTTAAGACCATCAACTTCATTTTCCCAATGTTCTATAACACCTGTTGTAATTAAATCGCCCTGCGCATCTTTAACTGCGTCTTTAGGTGAGTCGAATACAGGTACGCCATAAGAATCGATGAATCCTTCGTAGTTCCATTCCATAGGTATGAACAAACTATATAGTCCCGAGCTAGTCTGTCCATTGCGGTTTCTTTGCGTGACATCTGATGCATAGTATAATTTTTTAAAGTTATCACCACCTTTGTCCAAAGAGTTACTTGTAGAACCCATCATACATTTACCAACAATTTTACTACCTAGTCTCATTGTTGTTTTAGTGACGCGCCAGTTATTTAAAATGTTATCAGGACGCTCCCACTTACCAGATTCGTCATGGGCGAGAAGTTTGAGCTTTTCACCGTCATATGAGTTGTCACCTGTGTTTTTCCAATCGATCGTGGTGTCAAGACCTTCAATTTCTTCAGGCGTTTCACCTTGATCAAGTTTACGCCTTGTAAGTTTAGAAGCTGGTACTCTGTACGCGAGCTCTGTTTTTGGCCTGTCCATACCGTCTTGTATTGGTTTAAAAAAGAACGGGTAGTTGACAGACATAGGTACGACTTTGTCGGTAAACATTTTTTTAGCGTCAGCTCCTGATTTTGACAGTATGCCAAACCTTGAGTCAGAAGATATTGTTGCTTGATGTACAAGTTCTGACGAAGCCATGAAGGAGAAACCAGAGCGTCTGTTTTTAAGATAGCACATTCCATAACATCTTTGATCTGCTTTACAGGCTTCCCAGAATATAAAGAAAATTCTATTTGACTCTCTATAATCTGCGGCGCCAACGTCAATTTTAGACCACTGCAAGAACATGTAATGAGAGCCAGTAATATAAGTAGATAAACCTTTGTTTTTAAACCAAAAACCTTCTTCTCTTCTTTTAAACTCTTCATCAATATAATCATACCATTCTTCCTTAAAGTTAACTGGATATCTTTCCCAGTCAAATACGCTTTTAATTTTAGACAATTTTTTTGGGTATTCTGTTTTTACCCACCGCTGATCTTTTTCTTCTTTAGATACAGCGTAAACGTTTTCAGGAATAGCTGGTAAAGCTATTTTAAGGTTTTGTATTTCAACTACTTCACCTATAGTACCATCTTTACTTATAACTACAACGTCGTTTTCAACATCATAACCATACTCCCACTTTTTATACCTATTGTTTCTTTTTAATACCTTAGGTTTAATGTGGTCTTTTATTGTTTTTATTAAATACTGCTCGTGCATCATCTTGATCTACCTTCAGCAAAACCTTTAAAACTTTTTTCTTTAGCTTCGCCAGGTTTATCTTCAAGCATTGTTTTTTCTTCTTCTATTCTAGCTAGTATTTCAAATGCGTCAAATATAGCAAGCTTTTTTGTTGCAGCTGCGTTTTTAAGTCTATCTGCAGAAACATCATCTTCTGTATTAGTGATAATCTTTTCTTCAGCTACTTTAATTAACTCTTTAACTGCTTTCTGCCCAGCTTGGATTATATTCTTCCTCGTTTCCTTTGAACTCATATTTAACTAAAATATCATTTGATTGCATACAATATAGTCTTTGTTTATCTATAATAAACTCAAACTCCCTATTAGATTTAAAACCAACTAAATCACCTTCATATATACCAAGTGACTCTAATGTTTTATTACCTATCTTTACTATACCTTTATTTTTTTGTTCTGGTTCTTTAGACCAGGTGTCATTATTTTTTATAGGTATAATAAAACAATGGTTACGAACCGGCAACCATTTCACCATACGTTTATAAAGATATATTTGATCGTATTGACAAAGGTATCTATTGTCATTAAATGTTTTGCTACTATCAACTTCTTTACCTTGATGGTTATAATATCTTCTAAATACATTGTGGTGTATAATAACTTTATCACCTTCTTGTATTGGCGTTTCAAAAGCTGTTGGCACTGTAAGCACAATAGCTGTTCTGTTTATTAACTTAAAGTTTTCTATACTAGAATTAACTATAAGTTTATCGCCGTTTATGTCAACCTCATTGTTGTATCTTTTACCGTCTGGTACAACTATAAAATCAAAAACGCTTTTCATTAATATTCTAAATCATATTCAACGGATATAGCCATGTTAGAATTAAATTTCTTCCATGGCAATATCTCATTGTTTTTCTTTATGAATATGTTATAAGAAGCGTCTTCATTTTCAAACAGAATATGCGATATCTCATGACCACCGTAGACCTGTTGACCTAACGCGTAGTGCATAGCATCATTCTTGTAATCAGAACCAATACTGATTTTTCTTATAACAGTACTCATTAGTCCTCTGATTTAACAACACTTAAATCTGATTCGTCTTCGATTTCTGTGTAAGTACCTGTTTCTAAATCAATATTAATAGATCCATATTTTTCCTCTAATTGCTTTTTAGTATCTTCAATAACTTCATTGATACCAGCAATCTTATGAAGCAAAGCGTGTTTGTTTGCTTCTAATTGACCTATTTGATTTATTACTTGACCTAACTCTGTTTGTTGATCTTTAATTTGTTTAAGCTCTTCAGCTGTAATTGAATGTGACATTTAATTTAATTTTATTGTTGTTTTATTTTTTTTG
>Ga0181380_1000282_pt1 | contig 23560 bp, 39 predicted proteins | sample 3SPOviralmetaG_FD_130116 | JGI IMG/M metagenome (GOLD analysis project Ga0181380, IMG submission 130116) | Marine viral communities from the oligotrophic San Pedro Time Series (SPOT) site, San Pedro Channel, CA, USA - 3 SPOT_SRF_2009-08-19 | ecosystem: Environmental > Aquatic > Marine > Strait... | reverse complement strand
TTTTTAAATGCACTAACTGTAGCAGCTGCAGCCTCGGCTACGGTATCAATTAATCCCATGTCGATCGTACTGTACGAGGCACCGTCACTAAAAGATATCCCTGAGGGGCAAGGCAAATGAATATTTACAGGACCTTCTCCGGGTCGTGTTTTACACCTAAACCGAATATAAGGCCTGCCAAAATCTTGAAGATTTTGTGGAAACGTTAGCATTTGTGGCGCGGTCTCTACGACAGTCGCCTTAGGGATTTTATCAGACATCTTTCCTGCTAATTTTTCCACCCCGGCCTGAGCCGCTGATACGATTTTTTCTTTAGTATGTTCTGCCATATAAATAATCCTTTGATATTATTTATAATAAAAACATGGCTTATTCGGGACGTTATAAGGTAAAGAACCCTAAAAAATACGAAGGTGACTTTAAAAAGGTCAAATATCGTTCGCTTTGGGAAAGGCAGGCTTTTAAGTGGTTAGACAATAATCCAGATATTGTCGGATGGAATTCAGAAGAAGTCATAATTCCATATCGTTGCAAAACTGACAATAAAATCCATCGTTATTTTGTAGATTTGTTTGTGCGTACAAAGGATAATAAGTTGTACATTATCGAAATAAAGCCAAAAAAACAGACACAGCCACCTAAAAAACCTTCTAGGAAAACAAAAAGGTATTTGACTGAGGTGATGACTTATATTAAAAATGAATCTAAATGGGAAGCTGCTACAGCATTTGCTAACAAACACGATATGGTATTTCAAATTTGGACTGAGGACACTTTACGTTCATTTGGTATAAAAATCCTATAAATAGAGATAGATGGCAACGTTTATTAACAGACTCGAAGATAGGGCAACACTTTCTGGTATAGAAAGAAATACAAAGGAGTCTCTTAATTGGTTTAAAAAGGAATTAGCTTCCCTTAAAACTATACCAACCAGGCCTAAACTTTTGTCAGACGAAAACTTTGTTAACAGAACCCGACCTTTACCCGGCAGAATGTTCATGTACAAATACATTCCAAAGCATAAAGACACATTGCCTTATTACGACATGTTTCCTCTAATTTTTTTAGTTGAAAAAGCAAAAGGTGGGTTTTATGGTTTAAATCTACACTATCTATCACCAAAATATAGAGCAATTTTCTTTGATAACCTAACAGATTTTGCAAATAACGAAAAATATAATCAATCAACTAGACTGAGATTGACATATGATTTTTTATCTTCTAGTTCTAAATTACGTTATTTTGCTCCTTGTTTTAAGCACTATTTAACTGATCATGTAAAATCGAGAATTGTGGAAGTTCCTGCGAACCATTGGGAGACTGTTTTATTTTTACCGACAGAACAATTTAAGAAAAACAAAGCCAACTCAGTTTGGACAAAATCAAGAAAACAGTTTACCTAATTATGTCATTAAAAAACGATATCAATAACGCACTAAACCCTTCTACAATTGATGATTTCAAATCAACAATTGGAAAAAGAGGCGGCCTCGCCGCATCAAATAGATTTTCTGTTACTATAGTTCCTCCAACCGCCACACTATTAAATCTAGGTGGTCTGTTCGGAGAAGGCCCTGTTGTCAATGATCCGCGGGATATAAGCATTCTTTGTGATTCGTGCTCTATTCCAGGAAGAGCAATTCAAACAGGTGATTATGATGCTTTCGGAGCAACACCAAGGAAGTACCCTACAAATATTATGGAAGAAGATGTAGCGTTTACGTTTACACTAACTAATGATGTTTATATTAAAAAACTTTTTGACAATTGGCTTGAAAGTATCATTGACCCTGTTTCAAATTTAGTTTCTTACGACACCGAATACAAAGTCGATACTCACATTCAAATGTTAGATAAAAATAATGCTACTATCTACGGAGTTCGATTAATTGATTCGTACCCAACTTCTGTAAATAGTATTGATCTTTCGAACGAAAATGCTGACAATAAAACACAAGTCTCAGTTAATATGACTTATCGTAGATTCGTACACGAAACACGACTTAGATCGATCATAAATAGTACTGACGACAAGCTTAACATGTTTAGGCAACTCATTTAAATTATAAACAAAAAACATTATGCCATTACCAACAATTGAAACACCAAAATACTTTTTAACTGTACCTTCTAGCGAAGAATCAATTGAATTTAGACCATTCCTTGTAAAAGAAGAAAAAGTATTAATGATTGCACAAGAAGCCGGCTCTGACGCTAGTATGATTGCTGCAATGAAAGACATTATTAAAGCGTGCACTTTTAACAAATTGGATTTGTATTCACTTACAATGAGCGATTTAGAATATATTTTATTACAGATTAGATCTAAAAGTGTAGGCGAAACAACTGAAATACGTGTAAAATGCGATGAAAGTGGAGAATTCGTAAACGTAACATTAGATTTATCAGAAATCACTGTTAAAAAAGAAAAAAAGGTTGATAACAATATTCAACTTACTGATGACGTTGGAATTACTCTTAAATCACCAGGCCTTAAAGATGCTGAACGAGCTGCTAAAGGAAGAAAAGACACTAATCCACTTATTCAAGCTTTAATAAGCGTTATTGAAAGTGTCTATGATAATAACGAAGTTTATCCATTCGGTGATGCCTCACCAAAGGAAATAGAAAACTTTGTTGATTCGTTGAGCTCAGAACAAGTACAAAAAATAAAAAATTGGCTTGATTGCACACCTTCATTGAGTCACGAAATTGAATTTGTAGGACCAACTGGTCATAAAAACACAAAAATACTAAGTGGACTTAATGATTTTTTCATATAACCCTTTCTCATAACTCACTTGAAAATTATTATCACGTTCAGTTTTCACTACTACAGCACCATAAATATAGCTTATCGGAATTGGACAGCATGATACCGTGGGAAAGGGAGATTTACATAACACTTTTAAAAGATCACATTGAAGAAGAAGAATTAAAACAAAAACAAAACAATGGCTAACGAACCATACATCACTAGAAAGGATTTAGAAACTGTTACGCAAAAAGTAACAATTGACAATGCTAAAAAAATTGCTCAACCTCTTATAGATCAACAGAAAAAGAATGATCTTAAGGATTTAGAGCAAAATATTGAACAAAAAGTTCTTTTTCAAGATATTGCAGACGGCGTTAAAGGCCTTGGCGATTCTCTTATTTCAGGACTTAAGTCTTTAATTCCTAAAACTGATGGTGGTTTAAGTAAATTGTTGGGCTTAGGTCTTGGTTTGTTGTTAGCACCATTTGTAGGATTTATTAGCTTTCTTGGCCAATTAGGCAGAGAATTAAATTTCTTTACTAAAGGAAGAGCCGGAGAATTTTTAAAGAAATTGAAGGTTAGTTTTAAAGGTTTATTTAGTGGTATATTTGACAAACTTAAAAATAGTAAGCTAGGAAAATGGATCGGTGGAATTATTGATAGACTTAAAAATAGCAAATTATTTAAATCAATCAGCGGATTATTTCAAAAAGTGTTCGGTGCCGGAAAGGGTGGATTCTTTAGTAGACTAGCTAGTATTTTTAAAGGAATTGTAAAGTTTGCAACCGGCGGGCCTTTTAGAGCAATTATAGGTTTTGCTGGTAAAATAGGAAGAATACTAGGAAAAGTATTTTTACCAATTACCATTATTATGGGAATCTTTGATTTTGTCACAGGTTTCATGAAAGGTTACAAAGAAGATGGTATTGTAGGTGGCATAAAGGAAGGTTTTAACAGTTTATTTGAAGGATTAATAGGTGGCCTTCTGCGTATTCTAATGTGGATACCAACTAAAATAGCTGAATGGCTTGGTTTTGACAACTTAGCGGAAGAAATTGGTCGTTATACTGAAACGATTATTCAAAGCGTTAAAGATGTATTCGGAGGACTTATTGATGTAATCGTAGGAATATTTACTTGGGACGGTGATAAAGTATTTGGAGGTTTATCAAAAATATGGGATGGAATTACAAGTGCTCTTATGGCTCCGTTTAATATAATCGGATCTGTCATAAAAGATATTTTTGGAGGTAGCGCGATTAAAAGAGGAATATTGACTTTAAAACAAATTGGCTTACAAATTCAGAGTTTCTTTTTATACCTAGCGGAATCAATTAATGGCCTTCTTCAAAAAGTCCCGGATTGGCTTTTACCCGAGTCTGCAGAGAATTTTATTGATGAGATGGATGCTGCTACAAAGGCAACAAAAAGAAGGGTGGACAATGATATTGAAAGTATTAAAAGTTTAAAAGCTGAATTGAAGAAAAAAGACGAGCTTGAAGAAAAACTAAAAGCTGAAGATAAGGAATCTTCGGCCGGATCAGGCGGTGGAGGTGTTAATATGCAAGATGGAGGTACTGCTGTAAATACAACTAACAACGTGACTTACGTCATTCAAAATGGCAGCAACGTTGCTACTGACGCTCTTCAAGCCGCGGCCGGATAGAAATAAAAGGAGGGTGACCTTTCGACCACCCTCCTTCGTTTATTTACTAGTATTATGTTGTATATGTATTAGCCTTTTTTAGGAGTAGGTTTAACTTTACCCTTTGCACCTTTAGGAAGCTTGCCTTTACCTTTACGCTTTTTCATAGCTTCAGTAGCTGCAATCGCTGCTTTTCGTTCTTCAGAGTTTAATTTACCATCTCCATCTTTATCAAATTTCTTGATAAGCATTTTCTGTCTAGCGGCTGCAGCAACCTTACGTTCGGCTTCGCAAAGTTTTCCATCTTTGTTCTTATCGAACTTAGCCATATGTGGAGGTAGCTTACGCTTCCCATCAACTTTTGCAGGTTTAACCTTGTGTTTTCCATCTTTGCTGTGATGGTCAGCTGCGCAAACTCCCATTGTGAGAGATACAACAATTAGTGTTATTAGTTTATTTTTCATTACTTTATATGTATTAACTAGATGCTAGTTTTGCAAAATAACTAAGGGTGTCTTCATCAGACTCAGAGTTACTTTCAGTTGCAACAGTGTCGTCGTTATTTGCTTCTGCCGTTTTAAAAGGTGCAGCTTCCTTTGTAGTATTCATTTCTACTTGCTGTTCAGTAGTCATGGTTGATGCTACTTCAGCTTCCCCAAGAACTTCAAACATTTTACGTTTAAGATCAGCGTATGACTTGTAGTTTTCAGGGTCAGTAAATTCGCTAAGTTTATATAGTTTATTATAAGTTTCTTCTAAGCGAGTTTCATCACCATCGTACAATTCACTCGATGAATCGAATTCAGATTTATCATAATTACGATAACCTTCTACTTGACGGATTTTCAACTTAAAGTTAGCACCTGCCCAAAAATCAAATGGGTTGACTGGTTTTTCATCTTCAAATTGTGGTTGCATAACATCCATAATTTTATCCATGATTTTTTTACCATACTCATAAAGAAAAACCTTTCCTTCATTTTGTGGATTTGCAGAATCTGATACAACAAGAATATTTGAAACGTGATGTAGACGGCGCTTACGCTGTCGCGCAAGTTCTTTGTCTTCATCGCGACCAGTATTCCAAAGTTGCGAATTAAGTTCTGAAACAGGATCTTGCTGACCAATAGAAGTCAAAGACCGCTCAATGTACCAGCGTCCAGTAGGACCTTTAAATCCGTGATCCCAATATCGAACCCACGGAAGATCTTCACCAGCACCAGCTGGCAAAAAACGAATAACGGCGTAACCATTACCTGCTTTATCGACAGTTGGCTTCCACAGACGATCATCGCCATAATTCTTTTTTTCTGTATTTGTGTCAGCAGCAGAGACAAGTTTTGAAATTGCGCTTTCACGATTTTGTTTTAGTTTTTCGAATGACATAGTATTTTTTTGTATTTGCAGTGTATTATTTGTTTTCCCTGACAAGAGCTATATTACCATAAAATGATTAGTTTGTAAATACTAAAAGTGCTTTATCCCTAATTTTATTTTTTGGTAATGGCTTTTGCAGCATGATTGATTTATAGCTAATAAGCATATCAATCATGTCTTTATTTATACCCATAGGATCACTTAGAATGCTCCTCAGGCTCTTTAAAAAATTAACCAATATATCCAATAGGATAACGCTTTCAGAGTTAATTTGGCCGCTTCTGAGAGCCTCTAATACAGGACTCTGAGAAAAGTCGGATGTTGCCGAACAAATTTCATTAAAGGTATACCCTTTATTAGAAAGTGTTTTCATATCTTGTTCGAACATATACGTCAATTTATCGTATCGCGCCGTATAATCACTATACACATCATCAGACATATCACCAATCCAAACATTATTTTTTTCAATTATGTTAGCAGTAAAGTAGTCAATGAGTTGTTCTCTGTTAAATCGACGAGATAACTTTTCAAAAAAGTAGCGATCTCTACGTTTTTCAAAGGTGCTTTGTTTTACAGCAGTCTTATAGTTATATTTTACAGCATTGTAATCAGTAGTGAAATGCAGCTTTAACGATTGGTAAATTTGATACGCTATATATCCGCTCATTATTCAGTTTTTTTGGAAAAATCTGGAATATAGAGTGGAGGTGTTGATTCAGTATCCGGATCTCCACCAAAACAAACTCCTTTACAAAATTCACCTTGACTTAATCCGACCTCAGTTTCAATTGTCTCAATTATATCCGCATAAATTTCATCACTTTCAACCTCATCTCCAATATCATATCTTCGACAAGTGTCATAGTGATGTAAAGATCGATTACCCCATTTAGGTGTTTCCTCTACGCAGATGACATATTTCTCACCTTTGTATTCAACAACACTATTCCACCGTATTTCGTACCAGTGCTCATCTGCACTTCTAATTACTTCAATTTCGTTCATCGTCCTTGTCCTTTATAAGGTTTTTTATAATTTGTCGATCCTTTATTTCTCGATGTTTTTGATTTAGCATGCACGCCTTTTCGACGAATTTTCTTTTTAGTTTCGTAATGTCCTAATTTTTTCATAATTTAAAATAATGTTGATGTTGTTCTTTTAATAATATTTCGATCCATAGCTTCAACTTGCAATTTACTCTTTAAAGGACCTTTAACAATTTTAGCCATGTCCTCAGGGTCAATTTCCATTTGTTCGCAAATTTCAATAATTGATTCTGTATATGTCATCCCATCACCATGAACAAGTTTTTCTACAGCAAGTCTTAATTGCTCTTTTGTAATTGCTGGTTTAAATATGATTTTTGGTTTTTTGGTTTTTTCTTTTTCTGTGCTCATAGCGATTTAATTAAAATAGTGTCTTTATTGATTCTTCCATTAGCTGAATTTCTTTTTGTTTTAATTTTTGAAAGCTCTTTATCAATTTGCTTTTCTGTTTTAGATGCCAGGATTGGCAAAATATCTTTAGGTTTTCTAAGTGTAAGTGAAAACGATTTATCTGGATCAAAGCCTTTTAGTGTGCTGCCGGAAATAGTAAATCCATCACGGCTTTGAGCTTTGAAAATTGTAGCTCTTCTATATTTTGTGTTAAAGGCATAGAATACATCAGCACCAACAATCCGTGTAGGATCACACGATTGCATTGCATATTCTTTTGATTCATTCAAATAGTTTAACCTTGCTACTTGTTTATCTGCGGTTTTTGGTTTTTTAGTTCTAGGTTTGCGTGATCCTTTCTTTGACGCTTTATAGAGAACAATCTCATTTAAGGTATCTTCCAACGCTTTAATTCTATTACGCAATTGCGGCTTAGACAGGTATGAAAAACCTTCAACCATATCAGGACAACGTTTTTCAAATGCGTCTGTATAGTCATTCTTATGACGCTCAAGCCATTCAACAATTGGTCCTAAAAACGCAATAGGTATATTCTCACCTCGAAGAACTGATGCAATAGGAAATTTTTTAATTTTTGCTTTAACATTAGTCCACTCATCAAGCATACCTTCAAGTTCACATAATACATTTTTCCTAACCTTTTCAGTCATGATAGCATGCACATTCGGTTTTTTAGATGTAGTAACCTTTTTCTCAGAGCTATTCTTTTTAATTGACAATTCTGCTTTAGCTTCAGAAATAATCGTTTTAATATTTTCTTTAACTATTTCTGGGTATCTGCCAAACAAAGGCATTCCCATATTGTAACAGCGACAAAGTTTTCCTGTAGTATTAAAAATAGCACATGTCTTTGGCACATATTCAATAACTTTAATGTCATTATCATCATACATTTTAGAGTTGTTTTTCATAAACTCTTGCATAATTGGAATATAATCATCACGATCAAGGTAGTAATTATAAAATCCTAAACTTCGGCTAAGTTGTCTTTCACGCCTTTCTTCTGGAACGTTGTGCCACGTTGGTTCATCACCCGTAAATTTAAAATCAGGGGATGCAACCAATCCGGATTTAAGAAACTTCCTAGCTCGTTTTGTTTTCATGTCAGTATTATAACCATAAATACAGAATAAGTAAATAACAAAATTGACTAATTACTATGAAAATGCAAAATAAAGGGCCTGAATTTCTAAAAAATCAACAAATGAGGCCTTTCAGGAGCTCATACCCTGCCAATTCTCAAATGATAAAATTGCAAAGACAAAAAAGGCTGTTCTTAACAATATTGCTAGGAACAACCTATGTTCTGTTTGTTTATGCGCTACTCAAATACGGAGATGCTATTTAATTTCTCCTCCCGCGGAGTATTGATAGTAAAAGAACACATATAGACATCAATAAAAAAGAATTGGGTTCTGGAATGGCAGTTCCTGTAGTGCCATTAAACTTTAAAATGGATGGATTCTGAGAGAATGATACGCCATTCAAGTAAATATCGTCGCCCTGCTGTGCAAACTTTTCTATGGAACTTAAAGTGAGTTGTGCGTTCGGGGATAAGTTGACGACAGATCTTTCTACTTGACTATTAATTGAGGCTCCAAATCCGCGAAGCGTCAGGCTACTAGTCGAATCCACATTTATTTCTAGACCAATTGCAGAAAACCCAGCATTCATACTTGATCCGTCGGTTATGTTTAAAGTTGAATATACGTTATCATTGTCATTCACTCCAGTAAATCCATTAGCGTTTTGGAAAGTAAAATCCGTTGATTTTAATGTCACTGAAAATCCATCACCGATTTCAATATGCGAATAAGCTGGGCTATCTTCGATTATAAAAGAATCTGTTATGGTTAATATATTAGTAATAGCAAGCTCGCGATCAAATTCCTCTAAACCCGATTCTAAGAAATCCCAATTTTGAGCATCATAAAAATCATAAATTTCCTCTTCGTCTGCGTTCCATGTAATAGTTGTATCTATTTTTTTATCTTCGCTTTCGTTCAGATTTATGACATCACCATTATTAATCTCGACAGGCCTTTGAATATTGACTAAAGGATTAATAGTAGGATTTTCTATTGGATCTATTACGAGTATAACACCTTCTACAGATGTTATGACAGCAGCTTTAGCAAAGGTAATTAGGATAAGTGATAAAATAAACGCTTTCATTTTTTCTTTCTAAGTAAAAAGTTTTTTAGTTTTGACAAATTGCCGGTAACTAAACCAAGTAGCTTACCTAGTTTACTGTTTTCGGGTACGATACACGCGAGGGTTCCAACAAGACCCATAACTGCCACAATGAGTTCAGGCATTGAATTCATATATGGTTCTAAAATTTTTTCAAATATTTCTTGCATATTTATTATAGGTCCGTTACGTTAGGCACGGGCGTTACAGCCTTATCCTTTTCTAATTCATCATCTTCAATTTTTAAAATGCCTTTTTCGTCCAATTCTTTTCTAAGTTTAGATGCTTCTGCGGCTCGTTTAGATTGCTCTTCTTCAGCCAATTTTTCTTCCGCAGACATTTCTTTATCTTCGATAGGGCCTGTTCCTTCAATATCACCATATCCTTCTTCTGCATATTTTCTGACATTGTCAAATGCTGTTACACCTAAAACTGACTCTGTAAAACCACTAAATTTTGTAAATGCTCCATATTCTTGCTCTGTAATAACAGCTACTTCCATTCCTTCAGCCTTAGCAGTTTTAGCTTGAAAATATGCTCCACTGCCAATAGACATTACACCTGCTGTTCCAATTGCTGCAACTTTAGATGTTGTTTCTTGTACGAAGGAAATTACTGAAGCTTTTATAGTAGGAGCAGCAATTTCAGCCGCGGCAGCTTGTGTTGTTGCTACTGCTACACCAGCACCCGCTACAGTGCCTGTTGCTTTTTTAATCAATTCCTTATTATTTTCAGCTATTTCGTTTAATTTTTCAATAGTGGATGGCTTTTCTGTCTCACCAACTATTGGTTCATTTGACTCAACAGTCTCTTCTTCAATCTCATCGGCACCCTCTTCGTCTATTGATTCTTCCTCTTCTACTTCTTTACACTTTTCGCAAACAAATTCGTTACACTCTTGGTGTTGTACATCTTCGAGAGCCTGAAGTAATCGCCATGCAGCCTCGCGAGCAGACTCATCGAAGTCTTCTACTAAATCATTATCTTCAGGCTGGCAAAATCTACTAGCGAAATCTTTAGCCTGTTCAAGTGAAAGTTTTGGACGATTTTCATCGTCAGGTCGATGTGGTATAAAGGTAGCCATGGGCTTGTATATTCGTATTTATAAAAAAAGCTCTTTTAAAATGAATATATGTATAAATATATTTGTAGGCGGTCAATATGGCTGTCAAACTAAAATAACAATAAAAAAAATATGGAATTCTTAATTACATTCATCCAAGATCAACCATGGTTCGGAGTTTTAGCTGCAGCTGTTGCACTTGCATCCTCTATTGCCGCTATTACACCTACACCAAAAAAAGGATCTATCCTTGCAAAGGTTTATAGTGTTATCGACGTATTTGCTCTTAACATTGGTAAAGCTAAAGACAAAGGCGAAAAAAAGTAACGACCTTTTGATTTATGGGCTTAATCAAAACAGTACTATCTGCTTTAAATGCTTATTTGCAATTGCGCAATAAAGCATTCTATTATGATATAACTGAAAAGTCTAGAGATAAGCAACAAAGCATAATCAATGAAATCGAAAGTTTACGTGATAAGCGGACTAGCGCTGCTACTGAGCGTGCTGACCTCTTGCAGCAGCAACTCATCGCTGAAAAACAGCACTTTGAACATATATCAGCCATCTACACTGACCTTGTCTCCAGGAACGACAGTTCAAACTAAAGAAGGTGTTTATACACCTCAATTAGAAGAAATCTGGCATTCTGATAAAAGATATAGAGATTTAGAGAGAAAGTTGTATTATAACAAGTAAAAAAATAAGCAAAGCCGAGGTAATAATACCTCGGCTTTTTTTATAAATAACTCTATGGTTAAATTTGGAATACTAATTTTAGCTTTAGCTACAAGCTTATTTTCAAAGGATGTCAATCATAGTTTAAAGATTGACGAAATTATAGCAAAGGACCTTAGTTATAGAAAGGTTCCTATGCCTCAAAAAGCTTCTAACGAAGTATTTGTAAGGCGTGCATATTTAGATATTGTCGGCCGTATACCTACTTTTAACGAAACAACATCGTTTTTAGAAAATCCTAATAAAGAGAAACTCATTAATGATTTAATTAACTCACAAGGATACGTCGAGTCTACGTTTAATTTTTACGCTGACCTTTTAAGAGTTAAGAAAAAAATTCTTAATAATGTAACAGGCGAAACATACATAGCGTGGATTAAAAACGAAATTAAAAATAATACTCCATACGACCAATTTGTTAAATCTATTCTCACTGCTGAGGGTACGATTTTTACTAATCCTGCTGTAGGATACTTTCTTAGAGATGAAGGTATGTTACTTGACAATGTATCAAACACATTTCAAGCATTTGCTGGAATGAATATATCTTGTGCACAATGCCATGACCACCCATTTGACGATTGGATACAAATGGAATATTATGAAATGACAGCTTTCTTTACTACTGTTGATACGCGAGCAAAAAAAGAAGACAATAAGCATTATCAGGAGCTTAGAAAAGAGTGCCAAGAATTAGATAAGTCTGGTAAAGAAAAGGGATCTATCAATCGTATTGGACAATTTTGGCAGGTCGGTGGGTACCGAAACCATGTTGACAACAATCTTAAAAAGGTTCTCAAACTTCCTCACGATTACAAATATAAAGATGGAGATCCTGGTGAAATTGTAGAAGGAAAAACTGCTGTCGGCGATTACGTAAAGGAAAAAAGAAAGCGTGAAGGTTTAAGGCAAAGTTTTACTGATTGGATTATTAGTGAAAACCATCCTTCGTTTGCAGCTAATATTGTTAACCGTTTATGGTTTAAAGCAATGGGGTTTAAACTTATTGATAATTTAAATGACATTGCAGAGTTTGATGAGCTTAGAGAAAGCCGCAACGATCGGCTTATGGAGTATCTTATTCGAACTTTAAAGGATTTTAAGTATGATACAAGAGCATTTAATAAGGTACTCTATAACACTAAGTTCTACGCAGCAACGACAGACGGTAAAGATGAATTTAGAGGCCCTAAACAAAGGCGGATGACTTCTGCCCAACTTTGGGATAGTATCGTAACTCTTTATACAGGAGATGTTGATAAATGGCAACCAAAAGATCGTAGACAAGAGTATGTAAATATGTTTCCAGATGTTAAAACACTAAATGCTAAACGAGCTCTTAAAATTTATGATCGATATCAAAAGTTTCAAGGTAGTTACTACGAAGGAGCTCCTAAAGTCGGTGGTTTAATGATGATTCGTTCATCAAATATATTTGAAGGTCGTAATTCTAATTTTATGTTAGAGTTTGGTAGATCTGATAGAGAGCTAATTGAAACTGGAGATCAGGATGCTAATATCACACAAATACTCACGTTAATGAACGGTAGAGTAACTGCAGAGCTTATGAACGATAAAGGCCAAATCGCTAAAAAACTTGTAACGTTCAATAGAGATAAAGCAGTTGATTATATTTTTACATCTTATATCGGAAGAAAGCCTTCAAAAGAAGAGAAGGTTGCATTTAAAAACGCTGAATTTTCAGACATTGTCTGGGTTCTTCTTAACTCACACGAATTTAAACTTATAATGTAATTATGGACAGACGTATATTTATTCAATCACTTGCTGCAGCAACGTATGGTGTTAAAACTCTTAATGCAAAACCTATTGCTGACACTAAAGCTAAAAATATTATTTTCATTTGCTTAGATGGCGGTATGAGCCACATTGATTCTTTTGATCCAAAGGATGACGAAGGAGTAAAAGGAAATACTACAAAAATTTCTACAAGCGCTGACTTTGAAATAGGCAACCGTCTTCCTAAATTAGCTGAAGTAATGCATAAAGCTTCGGTAATCAGATCAACAACATCTAAAACAGGAGCTCACCAGCAAGCACAATATTTGAATAGAACTTCATATAAACAACTTGGTACTATTACACACCCATCACTTGGTTCATGGATTTCACACTTATCTGATAGGGGTAAAACTATTCCAGATTTTGTATTAGTTTCTGGCGCATCTTCTCATCCAGGTTCTGGTTTTTTACCAAAGGTGAAAGCTCCATTACCAATTGTTGATCCTAAGTCTGGATTACAAAACGCTAAAACCGATAATAAATTAAACGAAAGAATGGCTTTACTTAGAGAAGTTAATAAACACATTAGTTCTCCTATAGCTAGTTCATATAACCAATTTTACGATAACACTGTCGAGTTTCTTAAGTCAAAAGACTTAGAACTATTTGACATATCAAAAGAACCTCAAAAAAATAGAGAGCGCTATGGAGATACGCGTTTAGGACAAGGGTTACTCTTAGCTAAAAGACTAGTACAAGGTGATGTTAGATTTATCGAAGTCAATAATGGTGGGTGGGATACACACACAGAAAACTTCGATAAATTAGACAATAAACTTAAGGAGTTAGACGACGCTGTAAGCAGCTTAGTTTCTAATTTAGAAGAAGAAGGATTGTTAGATTCAACCTTAGTAGTCATTGCTACTGAATTTGGAAGAACACCAAACATAAATGTTAATGATGGACGTGACCATCACCCTCAAGCTTACTCAACGGTCATGATTGGTGCTGGAGTTAAAGGCGGTTATGTATATGGTAAAACCGATAAAACCGCATCTAAAGTCATCTCAGACCCTGTTACGATCTCAGATGTTAATGCCACTATTGCACACTTAGCAGGTTTAGATGTTTTATTAAAACACTCATCACCATCGGGTCGACCATTTGAAGTAGCCGACAAAGGTGAAATTATAAAAAAGGTTATAGCTTAAAGCTCTTTTATACGATCAATAACCTTTTGGTAAGTTTCGTCTGAAGGATCGTTTTTTCTACCAGGTGAAATCATTTTGTGCGTTATAACGTTTTCAACGCCAAAACCAAATTTGTCCATAAGGTACTTGCATTTTTTAGCAGCAGAATCAATTTCAACTGATGAGGGTGTCCTTTTGTTTGTATCTCCATAAAAAGAAATGCCAACACTATGTCCGTTTAAACCACTTACACCTTTCCAAGAAGATCTTCCAGCGTGCCATGCTCTTTTTTTGTCATAAACGAATTGTGTTCTAGAACCATCGGGTGCAATTAGGTAATGATAACTAACTTGTGAAGCCTTGTTTAAAATCCAAGATTTTGTTCCATTGTGGCTTCCACTACTATGATGAAGTACAATAAACTTTGGTCTAATTGAACCAGATTGATTTGGACTTGCTTTATAAACTTCATCGTAATCGTCTTTAAGGTTAATAGCTTCTTTAAGATCAACAACTGGAGGTTCAGGTTTTTCAGGCTCTCCCTTTCCGTCATGAACTAAATTTTCCCAAATCATTTTCCATGTGTTTGGACCATCGATTCCATCAGCTTTAAGTCCAAGTTTATTTTGAACTTGTTTGACAACATTGTCTTTCCCTTTAAATTTCATTAGATTACTATTTATAATAATTTTTAAGGTTTATCTAGTACCCGAAATAAAATAACAACCAAGATAAAAATAAGTGTTGTAATAAAAATATCATGCATAATTGTAGTGTGTATTATTTATAAGTTTGTAATTTCCAAACAAGATAAAGCTCACCGTATTCAGGAGGAGCTTTAATTGCTTTTTCTACTTGTGATCTTGTAATCTTATCATTTTTAGATACAAACGTTACAATCACATAGTCTCCAATTGTAGCCCATTTAATAGGCTTACGTTCTTCTCCTTTTTTGATACGGATTTGTGATGCCTTAAATGTTTTTGTTAATGTCTCCCAAACATGAATTCTACCTTTACCAATCGATACTCCGGACATTATCGAAACATATTTTGTGTCCCCTGCTACTAAACTAGTTAAGCCTACTAAAGCTATAAGTATTAATAATGGCAACTTCATATCTTAACGTCCTTGCTCGTACCATTCGGCCCAATCTGAATTTGGCTTTACAGTAACTTTTTCATCTTCAGTTACTGCAATAAATCCCCAGTGAGCAACCAAAGTAACTACACCGTACCCCGTAAAATCTCCTACTTTCACATTCATATTCATATTTATTTTAGTGTGTAATTAAACAATTCGGCTCACCATTCCATAAAGAAACTTCCCAAGCTCGCCGCTTAACTAAACCTTTTTTAATTTTGCCACCTGCATTACGATAAAGAGGCATGATTTTTTCTACACTTTTGTAGTTTCCATCATTAAGACGGTTAGGGCTATTAATCAATTCTTTGAGATTAGTAAGGCCTAAGTTGTATGTAAAAGAAGTAAGAGCACACAGCTGATATTCAGTCAGTGGTACCTTTACTTCTTTTTTTACTTTTTCACGAACAGAACGTAATTCATCTGATAAAAGAGTAGAAGCTTTATCTTTTGTAATAACTCCAAGATTAACAATTTTTCTGTCTGTACACCCATAACCAATAGTCTTAACACCAGCACAACAATAATATGATTTAGGTTTAAATCCTTCAAAAAATTTAACACCTTTTAACATTTCGTTGTGAAAATCGTATTTAGGTTTAGGTTCTAAAGGAACAACATTGGGTTTAACGAGCAAAGGTTTTTGCTTAACAGGCATTTCGATAGAATGAGTTACAAAAGTAAAATTTGGCTTTACGAGAATAGGTGTCATCTCCTTAATAGTCTCGATTTCCTTTACAGTCTCAACAACTTTTGGTTTTCGATCGAAATAAAAACCAGCTGCGATAACTGTAAAAATGATAATTAGTGTGTTTTTCATATTATATAGAAAGTACTCGTTGATCAATGACTGGATCGATTTCAGTTAAATGCTTTGCGTAATCTGTAAGATCATCAACAAGGTTTAACACGTTTTGAATAGTTCCAGCATCGTCTTCCGGAGGAAGATTATAGTTTACGATTGCGTAAACTTTCTGGGCAATTTCAATTTTTTGTTGTCTGAGTTTTTTCCACTCTTCGAATTCTTTGGTCATATGGTAGTTTCTTGCTTTATTCTAGTAATATTCTACCATAAAAAATGACTACTGTACATACTTTTTTTACAAAAAATGCACTTTTTTTGGTGTTCAAATGAACAATTAACCTCTAAAAGGGCTTTTTTTCTTTAATATGCTTTACGCATATTCTATTTCCTTTATTGTCGTATTTAAACCACCATTCTTCGGTATATCCAACCTTTCTGACTATTTTATAAATGGGACGGCCTAATTCGTCTAATGTAGAATTCTCAAAACTCATAATTTACCAATGTCTAATTGTGTTTGCAATAATAAAACCGCACGTTGTGATATGAACAAACCACCAAAATGTTCTAATGAGTGCAGCAACGTCGGCTTCTCGTGAATCTGCACTCACCTTTTCTCCCATAGTTTTACACCATATTCTCCATAATTTATTCATGAATCAAGTTCTTTCTCAATAACAGTGTGCACCTCTCGTCTAATTAAAACTGTCGGATCGTTATAAAAATTAGTGTCCTGGATTCTTTTTGCGTTATACTTCCAATACACTAAAGCTTCTTCTACATGACTAAACTCTGGTGTATTTGCAACAGGTTGACATGAAAAACCTCGATCTCTTGCTATTTTATAATATTGTTTATAGCTTTTCATTTTAAAACTCAAGCTTAATAGCCCGTGATGTGCCAGCTAATCCTAAGTATACACTTTTATTTTTAACTAGTGCTGCTGTAGAGTATCCGGTTCCAAGACTCATAATTCCTGAACCTTCCTTCACTGTTGGTTTGCCGTCCATAAAATGAAAGTCATAATCTCTCCATTGAATTTCATTAGTGTATGGATTAATTCTAAAGCATATCGTGTCAGCCCAGAAAGCGCTATAAACCCAACCATCAGGACCTAAAAATCCGTGAAAGTTTTTATTCTTGTTTGCCACTTTTAAATAGTCGGCCGGGAGATCTACTTCTTCATATGTATCATTAACACAATTGATAACCAAAATCTTTTTTCCTTGACGAGGTAAACAAAAAACTTTATTAACAGCTTCTACGTAAATAGCTCCAACGTATTTATGTGTCCACCCAGAAACTCCAGAAGTAGCAGGAGGACCTTCGAGGTATTTAAAAACACCATTTTTGTCAATCTTAGCAACACTAGAACCTAAAACTTGAGGCATATAAATCTCTCCTTTTTTATCTTTAACTGCTCCCCATATATGGTTGCAACCACCAATCCCACTTCGCTTAGGTTTTTCAGGTGTAAACGAGCCCGTTTGTCCAGTTTTAGTGTCGTATGTAAATATTTTAAGAGTTCTAGTATATGATGGCATATAAATGATACCATTATTTCCTTCAGCACCAGACCTAACCTGAGGCGTTGTAGGAAATTTATTTTCTAGAGTAATTTTGCCGGTGGCACGATCTAACTTTCCAATAGAGGTGGAATATGCCGGCATGAAATATGTAATTCCGTTAGATGCTTCAACAGTTCCGATAAAACCCTTATGTCCTGGTAGTTCTCTATTAATGCTATTTAAAAGAATGTCAGTCTTGATATGCATATCAGACTTATAACCAAGAGAATGAATGACATTAGAGTCATCCAATGCCATAGTACGTGTTTTAGTCAAATTACCGTGTATCTCCCCTGAGAGATACTTGAATCTTGGCCACGATTTTGTTAAGCCACGAGAAAAAAAAACTTCGTCTTTAAATGGTTTTGATTCAGCAGAAGACTCTGCACTAGATTCCGAAGAAGAATAATATTCTGCACTTGATTCAGCAGAAGACTCTGCACTAGATTCAGCAGAAGAATCTTCTTCCACTTTTGGTAAATCTTTAAAGGAGTTAAAATCTTTTAATTTCTCTATAGAAGATTCAATGTCGCTAATCACTTTAGCGATTTCCTGTTGTCTTGTTTTCATTAAAATTATTTATACATATAAATGGTGCGCCTGGCTGGACTCGAACCAGCGACCAAGGGTTTATGAGACCCCTGCTCTAACCACTGAGCTACAAGCGCATTTTATTAATCGATACTAAATTCAATATCCCGTCGTAAATCACGTAGATCTTCTTCAAGCTTGGAAAGCTTTTGTTCAATCATTGCTGCATATCCTTCAGCAAATGTTAGCTTATTATCAATGCAGTAATCGATTAGTTCTGGTGAATGATTAATTTCGTTCATAATTTTCTGTTAATGTTTTTTTTTAATGGTAGCTCGGGCGGGGATCGAACCCGCACGATCTAGGATCAATGGATTTTAAATCCACAGCGTCTACCAATTCCGCCACCGAGCCATGTTTTTATATTGCCATTAAAAAGGTGCCTATAGCTAAACAACTTAAGCCACCTAGGATTAGTTTCAATATAAAACTAATAGCTTCTATAATAGTTTCGTGTTCCATAACAATTAAGCAGCTAGAATTTCAAAACCTCTTTTTGAAAGAGTGTTAGAAACGGTAAGCTCATGCACAAGTTTTTCAGGTGTCTTTTTACCTTTATGCGTTTCGTATTCAGTAATAGCATTAAGCGCATCCCACCTAGTACGGCCTGAGTTTCCAAGACCTCTGCTAAATAAGTGCAGAAGCTCTGCTCTTTTATTCACTCGGTTTGTAGACTCATCCTTTTTTACTGGAATAAGATTTTCAGATAGGTTTTCCATATCTTTTCTAGTATACGATAAACCCTTTAGTCTTTCAATAACTGAGCTAAACTGTCTAGCTCTATTTACTGAGTTGACAATATTATCAGTCATTGCTTCAACCTTATCATCGAAGTTAGTGTTATGCAAACTTCGGTTTGAAGCATCAGATTTAATTAAATGAAACGCATTCATACAAGCAATTCTCTCAGTTGAAGGAATAGTTTTGTTAGAACCTTTACCGCTGTTATCAATAACAGTGTAAAAATATGGCTTCAAAATATCACCGTCAACGTTAATATCTTCAGCTAATTTAGATTGAATGACGACTTGTCGACCTTTCCTAGCAAATGCATAAGCAACATGATTAATATCGCCAACATTTTTTGAAGCAGTGTTAAGGATATCAATCATTTCATCCATTTGGATTGGCCGATAGTTTTCCTTAACCATACCTAAATGTTCGTTATTATCACCTCGCTGAAGTGAATAAGTGTTAGGAATTTCGCGATTATTTGCGTCAAAAACTTTTACCTTTTCAACTTCGAATTGCGGTACCTGATCAAGTGTGTCAATTTGTTTAAAGAATCCCATAATATATTTTTTCTACTTTTTGTTTTGTTTACTTGTTGAATAATTTTAGCGTATCAACTGAAATTTTGTATGCTCGGCCGTTGTAATCTTCAATTTCGATAGGTGATTTTCGGGCTCTACTATTATAGCCTTTCAATGCGAAAAACTTATCTTGGACTTTAACATCATCACCTACTGACAAATTTCCTAGTCCAATAGCGTGTCGAATCGTCTCCCACGCTTTAGCTTCCTTAGTTTTTACGTTTCCGCTAGTATCAATAGCGTTAGCTTTAACCTTAAAAACGATCTCCTCGTCAGAGAACCTAGCGTTTCCTGTAGAAATCTTAATTCCATACTGTTTTTCTACTTTTGCGAGAGCAGCATCCATAGCTACCCTGATTTCTTTTACTGACGACTTATCGAATTGACTTAGTTTCATAATATAGTTTGTTTTTTGTTTCTGATAGTATTCTACCATAAAAAATGGTAGTTGTACATATTTTTTTGCAGATAATTAGACTTTAATTATCGAGAAGGATTTGCTTTGAGCCAAGCTTCAATTTTAGACGATCCGAGAATTTCTCCGTCAACCGTAGTGTAAACTGTTTCAAGATGGTTGTAATAGCCCTCAAAATTAAGACATGTGACAGACTTTTTTACAGCGATTTTTGGGTGTAAAGAGCTAGTTTCAGCTGTTTGCGTGATATCAAGGAAGAAACCATCTTCTGCACTCGTAACCCATGTTGGTGGATCCCAAGACTCAACATTTTCGTATGGGTCTTCAACAACTTCCTGGTGTCTAACCTTTTCCATGAAATAGTCGTCTTCACTTTCAATAGCTTTGATAAAGGCATCAACATTAACGCCATCCTCAAGGATATACGTCGTGCCTCCTTTAGCTTTCCAATGGTTCGGACATTCGCCAGATCCATCCCAGTCGTGTGAACCATAATTTTCGTGGATTTGAGTGAAAATCTGGGTGAATTTTTCTGTAGCTGTGGTAGTCATAATGTGGTTTCTTGCTTGATTCTGAATATATTCTAACCTATTTTTTGCAGATTGTAAATACTTTTTTTACTAAAAACGTGCTTTTTTTATACTCCGGGTGTCAAAAGAGTAGCCGGTTTCCTCTCTGATGGTCTGGCTCTTGCCTCTCCCTCCTCATCATACCAGACACTACCCCATACCTTTCTAAATGCCTCTTCATATGAACAGTCCCATACTTTAGACATCTTGATAGCGTCCTCATGTGCTTCCATCATCTCTTCTAGCTTTGTCATACTATTTATCTAGGGGATTAACTTTAGCCGCGAAGTCCGGGATCATTTTTAGAACCCAACCATTATAAAGCCCCGGATTCTGGTGCTTAACTCTTTCAAGCACGTTGAGTGCCAGAGTGATCTCACCCATGATCACGGGCTCCTCTTTCGGTGAGAGCGCGATCTTCTTTAGTAGGTATTTCAGTTCTATTGTTTTCATATTAGAGGTAAGTGACTGGAACAACTGCGAAGTAGTTGCCTTCTCGCTGGTGTGCCCATTCGAGTTGATCTTCAGATAAGACCTCCCATCCTTTAACATTAAGCACCTTTAAAGCCTTGTGAAGCTTCTCCATTTTGTGTGATACCGCTACCACGCTCTCACTATGATCCGATCCATAGTGCTTAATCAACTTGTAGCATTTACTCATTTCTTTCATATCTAATTTTATATCCAATCTTTCAAATTAAAGGTAGGTTCCCATAAGGCTGAGCTCGTCATTGACGTCGTCTTCAGTGTATGGAACTTCTCCCCATACTCGATTGTTGTAGTTTTTTTCCTCGTGGATTGCAGCTGCAACCTCAAACATTCCAGACTCGTCAACCAATTCAGTTGGAGTCATCGCCAAAATTTCTTCCTTGAGAGAAGGTTTTTTGACAGCCTTTTTTGTACTAGGCTTGACCTTTTTACCTTTGTTAAGGATTTTGTCGGCGAGTTCTAACATTTTATCAACGCTATATGTTCCTCGCTCATTTCCTCGAGCAATAGGCTTGATGAGTGGATAGGTATCATTTTCAATGAGATTGTTGCTAGTAGCAAGAGCAACAACTGTTTTTCGTGGAATATCTCCACTGAAGGTTGAAATGAGGTTGCGGAGGATTTGGATGTTCTTTTTGCCGTTTCTTTTCATGATTTCTTGTTTGATTCTGATTATATTCTAACCTATTTTCTGCGGATTGTAAATACTTTTTTTACTAAAAATGAGCTTTTTTTTGGTGTTCAGATGAATACTGGTGTTCAGCTGAACAATTAATCTTCAATTTCACTCAATTTGAGGATCTCGCGAGCGTCTTGTTCGCTGATATGACCTTTTTCAAGAGACTCTTTAAGTCTTTCTTCTAAACTTTTTTTACCTTGCATGACTATATTCTAACCTATTCTCGGCGGATTGTAAATACTTTTTTTACTAAAAATGGGCTTTTTTTCACTTTTTTTCAATCTGTATTACAGATTACGGCTTTTTTCCTTCAAATCTATGGATATCCCATCAGAAGACTCTTCAGCCAGCTCAAATTGTTTCTTTTCTATATCAAACTGCTGTTTCTCAAACCCGTGAAAAAGGCTAACATAATCAGTCCACTGAGTCCAGGTGTAGTTTACTCCTTTAATATAGTACCATTCGTCTCCATCAATTATTAGAGCAGGACCATTCAAATTGTGTTTGACACCGTTTTTTGTGTACAGGCTATAATTGTTACCCTTTTGAACCCTGTAAATGTCCTTTTCTTTTTTGATCATGACTATATTCTAACCTATTCTCGGCGGATTGTAAATACTTTTTTTACTAATAATTGCACTTTTTTTGGTGTTCAAATGAACATACTAAAAAAGCCCTGCTTTCGCAGAGCTTTGATAGATTTAGTTACTTTTTTTAATTAGAATGTGTATTTAACACCAGCTTGAAAAACAGTCTCAAAACCGTCAGTTTGCACCTGGTTATCTACATAAGCTACTTCTCCGAAAATCTGTCCTCCGCCTGGAAGACCATATACTGCAGAAACAGCGCCTTGTACCCATTCATAATCTTCGGTATACTGCCATGTTTTTCCAACTTCAACTGATCCGTTAACAAAGACTCCAAATGCTGAAAATAGCTCTCGGGTTACGTTAAACGAAAAATCAAATGCTCCTCCAGAAATATAATTCAATTCACTTGATACGATAACATCAAAGAAATTGGGATCATATGCGTATCCAACATTTAAGTTGAAATCAGTATCTCCTGTAAGATCACCGTCAGCTGCGTTAGTTCCAAGATTCAATCCAACATAAAGATTGTCTCCTGCGATTCCAAGATATCCTGTAAATAGATCATCGTTTTTACCGTCAATAAAGTCAACACCTCCGACAATTCGATTGTCGTATGCTGAACCAAAAACTGCGCTGCCTCCTACACCAAATGCGTCAGTGTGGGTGAACAGTCCTCGATCAATTCTTTTCTCCTTAAAACTTACTTCACCTGCGATATCAACAGGCTGCAATGGATGGAGATCCCAACCAAGAACAGGAACTTTATAGCTAGCGTTTGCTAATCCACAAAGACTGATAAGGGTTCCTGCGATAAGAGCAATAATACTTAGTTTTTTATTTTTTTTGTTCATATGTTTTTTTGTTTTGTGTATTCTTATGACTTATAAATGTCATAAAGAAATTTTTCAAATTCTTCTACTTTTTCTAGGCGATTAGGCCATAGAATATATTATTTTTCGGGGTTAGCTTTTAAATTATTCAGCAAAGGTTGAATAGCGTTATAAAGGTTGTCAATTTTTTCTGATACCGCAAGGGCCTCTTCTTCTGCATCCTCAACTTTAGCTTCTGCTTGTTGATAAGATGCAAGTTCAGTTTCGTCTACTGCGGTAAATCCAAAGTCAAATAGTTCGCTCATAATACTCTATTTATCTTCCGTAATATCTTGAGTCATACGGTTTTCTCATGTGTTTTTGTAAAGAAATAGCTTGTTTAATTGTAGGAATAA
>Ga0181380_1000280_pt1 | contig 23623 bp, 22 predicted proteins | sample 3SPOviralmetaG_FD_130116 | JGI IMG/M metagenome (GOLD analysis project Ga0181380, IMG submission 130116) | Marine viral communities from the oligotrophic San Pedro Time Series (SPOT) site, San Pedro Channel, CA, USA - 3 SPOT_SRF_2009-08-19 | ecosystem: Environmental > Aquatic > Marine > Strait... | reverse complement strand
TATACTTTCTTTACTTTTATAAACATGCTCGTCGGGATCTATCCAGCTGTTTAATAAATTATGAAAATAGGTTTTAGTTTTGGCAGGCAAATCTAAATCCATTGTAAGTTTTATTTTGTCTTTATTGCGTTCTAATTTTTTTTTTGAATTCTCTACTTGAGTTTCTAAATATCTAATTTTTCCTCTATACCAATCAAGTGCATATTCGCAATCTTGATATTGGGGGAACCAAGGGCCGCCTTCTGTGTAGTGCAATGCTTTTGGTTTACCGTCTTCTGGTTCCTTATACCATCCAACTAACCAATTCCATTTGTGACTAATTTCACCTACTTCGTCATCGCTTAACCAACTAAAGCGATGTAAAAAAGCACCTGTAGTTGATTCTTTATTTACTAACTCAGCAGTTAATCTTGCATTACTTGGGTGTCCGCAGTTGATTAGCATACAACTAGACCAGTTTTTTCTTGGATAATTATGCTGTTGCTTACCATCCATTTTTAGTCCTTCTTTAGGTGTATAGTCGTGGTGAGCGCACATTACAGCATACTTGTCATCGCACTGATCAAACAACTTAGCAATATCTTCTAGAAATACAAAATCACAATCTATAAATAATGCCCATCCTTTGTAATTCATTAGTTCAGGAATTAAGAATCTTGTAAAGGTAAATTCAGTTGATGCTAGTTCATCTTTTTCTCTTGTGTATATTTGTGCTCGGCGTAAGTCTCTTTGTTTTAGTGGCTCAACATGAACTGGCACTGTTGCTTTATCTAAGATAGTTTGTTTACATACTTGGTATGCAATATCTTCACGACTATCCCATCCAACAAAAACTCTTAGTTTATTTTCAATCTCTTCTTTCAATGTCGTTCTCCGTCAATTCTTTGCCAAGCCAAACTTCAATTACTTTAGCTGTGTTATTTCCAATATTAATAGCTTTGTGCCAATACGCAGTTGGTATATCTATACTATCGCCTGGTATTAGTGTACGAGTTGTCTTTCGTCCTTCTCGGTCTTCTAACATCATGACAATTACACCGTCAACAACATGCCAGTGTTCACTACGACTAAAATGTCGTTGATCACTAAGAGCTCTGCCTTGTTCAAATGATAATTCTTTTACTTGCCATTCACCGTTGCGATCTAATATTTTATATGATCCCCATGCACGTTTAGTAACTGGCTTTTCCCAGTTTGACAAAATCCAGCTACTTGAATTCTTTTTATCATCGCCGCCAACACTAAAGACAAAATCTACATCTTTATTATCGCCATACATTTTTTGTTCTGGAATTTCGCCTTCGACTCTATCTCCGCCGTTTGCAACAATAAGTTTACCAGTTGTTGTTTGTAAAAGAAATCCAATTGCTTTTGTTGTACCACCAGTTTCGTCGTCTTCAACCATTATAACATCGTCAACCATTTCAAGATGTTTGACAATATTTGCACGTTCTTCAAACGGCATAAAGGCTTGGCCTTTTTTATTCTCAAGCCACGTATCGGTGTTAAGACCCACTATAAGTTTATCACCAAGTTTCTTTGCTTCCTTAAAATATTCAATATGTCCGGAATGTAGTGGATCAAATCCACCAGTTACTAATACTGTCTTCATGTAGGTATTTACTTGTTACCAACCAAAGATATAGTCTTTTCTGACATTAGTAATTTCTCTTGCACCAAAGGACTTTAAGAATAGTCCAGCACATTCGTCTGTATCAGCTTGTTGTTCACAAACAATAATTGGTTTATATTTTAGTATAGTATCCATTGCACCTTTTAAAACTTCAAGTTCGTGACGTTCGCAGTCAATTTTTAACAAGCCAAATTTTGGAAGATCTAAATCATCCATTCTTTTAATATCAATTGTTCCTGTGCCAACTTCACTTACATAACTGCCGCCGGTGTTTATATGATCGTAAACCATATCTACTTTATTATTTGTACTACCAAGTGCAAATTTATTAATGTCAACTTTTGCTGGGTTGACATTTCTTTCTAAACAACTATACACTTGCTCAAGAGGTTCGTATGCAATTACACGATTAAATTTTTGTGTAAGAGGTTTTGCCCATAAGCCTACGTTTGCGCCTACATCAACTGCTATATTAAAATCGGTTACGTATTTGTATGCTTCATCTCTAACATCATCTTGATATTCAGCAGGACCGCCTTTTTTTATTCTTTTACTAATTAAACGTTCAAAGTGTTCGTCTGATGCTGGCATCCAATAATTGTGTACTAGTTTCATTGCTTTAGTACCGTAATATATTTTATTACATTTATATTAAATTTTTCTACATAACGTTCTGTAATTTTTTCATGTTGAATTTGCCATTTGTATTTTTCTAATTGACGCTTCCACCATTTAGGTTGTTCAATAATTAGATGTGCGTTCCTACCGTCGCTTAATCTTTTCTTAGCCGGATGACATGCTATTAAATGATAATGATATTTTGTAGTTCGTGCAAATAAATCATCTAGTGTTTTTTCTAACATATCTACTTCGACATGTTCAAGAACATCACTACTATAAGTCATATCAACTTGTTCAGGCAAGTCAATTGGACTTGTTACTGGGTCGTATGTATACAATTTAATATCTGGATATGATTTAGATATTGCTTGTGAAAGATATCCTTTGCCACTTCCAAAATCAAGAAAGCTAGTTACTTCACCGCTATCAAGTATTTCTTTGACTACCGCAGGAATGTCAGCGCCGCTGCCAAACGCTGACTTACTGTGTAAAGTTTTTAGTTGTTTTAAGTATTCTGCGCTATGTGCCATTACAGTGTTGCATCCTCCATGCCAGCAACTCTAAGTTTTACAACATTAGTAATTTGCCATTGCTTTTGATCAAGTGCTTTAAGAACACCTAGCCATTTATTACGCATTAGCGCAAACTCGTTAATAATCTTTTCATAGTCAACAACGTCTGCTTCGCCGTCGACGTATTTTTCTACATCGCGGCTAGACAGAGCACGTTGATAATTCTCAAGATATTTCTTAAAAAATGAACTACGCAATCTGCGTAGCTCAATATTTAAATAGTTTAGAATTGCTTCTATTTCTTGAAGTTGATTGAATCGCTGTTCAACAATACCAGGCATTTCGGCTGCCGCACGTTCAACATTACCTTTGAGTCTAACTTCACGTTTTGCTTCTACAAGTTCGGTTTCAAAATATTGTATAGCACTTGGAATTTTAGAAATATCACGTGATACATCTGAATACCATCCCATTACTCATCCCACTCTTGTTCGTCGATGTCTTCGTCATCATCTTCTAAATAGTATTGAATTGCAGCATCTAAAAGTTTATCATTTCCAAGCGAAGATTTTAATGTCAAGTCGTCAACACCATAATCAACCAATAAGTCAACAAATTTTTCAGCTACAAGTTCTGGTTGTTTCTTATCTAAATAGTTTTTAAATAAGTTCCAGATGTCAGCAATTTGGTCTTCATCCATTTTCAGTAGTTTCCTCGATTAAGTTATCATCGGTATTTACCAATTGGGCATCTAATTCAGCTAGTTCTGCTTCACGTGCCAACCGTTCAGCTTCTGCTTCATCGGCTGCAACTTGTGCTTCCTTAGCTGGCAGATCTGCCATAACTTTATCGAGTAATTCGCCTGTCCAACGCTTGCGGAATTCTAAGATAGGTTCACCAGTACTCATAACATATTCGTACCGATTGCCTTTCTTTTCCAACAAGCCTTTTGCATCCATCAAGTCAAACATACCTGAATATGGATCCATGCCTGTTTCATATGGAATTTCAACTTGCACACTTTCAAACGGTTTGTTGTAGCGTGTTTTCATAACCTTACACGCTGCTCTAATACCATGTACTTGAGATGTTTTGTTGCCGTCTGCATCTACTTTAAGTTTAAGTTTTTTCATAGCAACAACCATTGAACTTGCATACACAAAGCCCGAACCACCTGAGATCTTATCATCTGGATCAAACATATCTTGCGATGCATATGTGTGGTTAGTAACGCACATACCTACATTATAACTACCAAACATATTAACGCAGTTAGTTACAAGTGCTTTTAGTGCCTTTGCTTTACGTCCAAAGTCGCCTTTCATATCACCTTTTTGGAACTGGTCCATTTCAGTTGGTGACATAAGCATACCCAACGAGTCAACTACAAACAGCACTTTAGGACGATCTTCTTCGTTCATTGCTTTGTAGTCTTCCATAAACGTACTAACAGTCTTAGCAACATCATCAATCATTGCCATGTTAAGTTTAAGAAGTTTGCTCTCGTCTGTGTCTACTTTCAGTGCTTGTAGCCATGTTTCGTCAAGTGCGTTTTCACTGTCAATAAGGACAACAAAAATACCTTGATCTTGTGCGTACTTTACAATATTACCTGATACAATATAAGATTTGCCTGCACCTGATTCTCCTGCAAATACACTTACTTTGCCTAGCGGAATACCTTTAGTAAAGTCGCCACTTAGTAAGTAGTTTAGTGCAAAGTTGCCTGTACTGATCCAATCAGTTGGATCGTTAAAGCCTGCACTCATACCCGTAATAGATTTTGTCAACGAATTACGGAATTTCGTTGGATCAAATGTTTTACTGACCATTGTTTCTCCTGTTCTAAAAAGCGTAATGGGGGATTGCTCCCCCACTGTAGTTTATTAACCTTGGCGTGAACGAATCATTGCAAGGATATCTTGTGCTCCACCTTCAGCTGCTGGTGCTGCTGCTGGTGCTGCTTCTGCTGCAACTTCTTCATTAGACTTAAACGGAATATCATCATTACGTGTGTCTACTGCTGGAGCAGGAGTTGGAGCACTTTGACTAACGGCTGTTGCTTGTGGTGATGCCGGCTTTGATGGATCACCTGTACGTGCTTGCATGCCTGCTGGGCGGAAATATTGACTCCAACGATCTGGATCGTAGGCTTCGCCATCTACACTTGCTTCAAACATTTCTGCAAGAACTTTAACAGCCACTTCATCTGGCTTTTTAGGAAGGAAGTCATTGAGATTAAACAGTCCATGTGTATTAACTGCATTCATCTCAGTGTCACTTAGTGGACGCTCTCTACGTGCCCAATTACTTGCGCCGTAATCTGCATATCCACCTTTGGAACCTTTTGCAAGACGGAAGTCTACACCAGCAGTATAATCTGTTGGTAATTCTTCCATGTCTGGATCCATAAGAGCTGCCTTAATCAACTGAAAGATTTGTGGACCAATAATAAAACGTCTAACAGGATTTTCTGGTGTAGAGTCCTCTGATAGTGGATTATCAGTTACAAATCCTTGGAAGATATATGAACGTTTCTTCCAATACTTACGACCCATATCTTCTAATGATGGATCTTTAAACCAACCACGTACTTCCTGTAGAATGCCACAGGATTCGCCGTACATTTCCATGCATGGAACTTGTACTTGTACTGGGCGTGAACTTGTGTCGCCCTTAATACCGCTAAATGGAAGTTTAATCATCAAACGTTCTTTCCAGAAGAAAGTGTTTGAATCGTCCCCATCAGGTAAGAAGCGAAGAGTAGTTTGTTCGCCTTCTTTCATATTCCAAAATGGGTAAATTGCGTTGTCGCCACCGCCTGTGCGTTGACCGCCTGCGCCGGCTTCTTGTTCTTTAAGTTTTGCTCTAATTTCTGCTAATGATGCCATAGTTATGCCTCCTATAATGTTGCCTATGTCTTGTGTTGTTGTATGCCTTAATGTGCAGTACTATTACATACTACACAATATACTAGTGTTTGTCAAGTCTTTTTTTAAAGAAAAAACATAAAAACTTATAACAGGATTATATTCCTGCTAATCTCTTAATATCGCTTGTTTGGTGTTTAGCTATTTCTGTTTCTGGATATCTGCTATGTTCTGCATCTTGTGCGTTACGCTCTGCAACCATAGCTTCTACTTTTTCAATAAATTGAGCAGCTGGCTCTACATATTGAGGGCCATAATCTTTTTCTACCATAGTAAGTACTGCTGTTTCGCCTTTAGGAAATGTTCCGTTTTCTCTATCAAAATAAGATAGAATGAACTCTCCAATTGGTGTCTTTTGCTCTTCTTCTTCTGGTTCTGGTGTGCCTGCTTTTGCTAACTGACCTTTTTGATTAATTTTTACATCCATTGTATCGTCTGCTTCAGCATGACAATCTTCCTCGCAATCACAGCTTTCTTTTGGGTTACCTACTTCACAACCACAATGCTTACAAGTATCTTTACTTTCAGCAAACTGTCCCATTAGTTTATCAATTGCTTTTTCAATAAGAGAATCAACACTGTTTATTGTTGTTTCATTTGCTGCTTTGTTCTTTTCGTGACAGTCACAATGATCGCAATCAGGTCCACATTTGCATTCTGTTACAGGTTTACCGCAACATGCATCTGGGCACATTTCAACTGCTTCTGCGACTAAATCTTCTGGACCTAATTCTGTTGGTTTTACAGCTTCGCCTACTAGGTTATAAATGTACGGAAATACATCTTTAAGTTCTTCATTAAATTGTTTAATAGTTAATTGATCTACCCAACTGTCAGCAATGTCAGTCGGAACGTCTTCAATCATTGGTACTACAAAGTTTTCAGCAGCTTCTTTGTAGTATGTAGGTTTTTGTAAATTTGCAATTGTTTGTTTTACTTCTTTAATACGACCTTTAACAACATCGCTATAGCCTTCTAGGGTTTCTGCCATTACAGTACTACGGCCAACGTATTGATTAAATTTACGTAGTTTTGACATCTCTTCCGATAAGCCTGATATGTATTTTCCAAAATCGTCATATGCATGTCCGCCTTCGCTAACATGTAACGCCATAGCCCTTGCACCACTCAAGTGTTTAAATGGATATTTAAATTTTTCACCACTTGGCGATTCAATAAAAATACTTCCAATTTTTGTTCTTCTGCTTGATGCACTTTCTACATTGATTGGTGCTGAATGCTTAATTGCGATTCTTGCACTTCCAACTTTTTGATAGCTAATTCTATTACTACCATACATTGCTGATTCTGCCATATTATCTCCGCTACGATTTGCTGCTAAAAATTCGTAATCTCTCTTATCTAAGTTTGTTTTGTTGATATCTCTCACATCAAACTTTAACATGCGTTTTTTTGCAAACACTCTAAGTTCTTTTAAAAAGTTATACCAGTCGTCTTGTATTGATTCTACTTGTCCGTTTACAAAATCTTTTGCAACAATTACAGTAACGCCATTTTCTTCATCAAGGGATACACTTACTTTTCCTAATTCCATGCCTTTTGTTTTGTAGGCAAATTCAAAAAAGCGAGCTTCTTCAGGCACATTTGTTACAGTACCGCTTTCGTTACCAATTTCTACGTCGGTAAAACGTCCACGTATCTTATTAAACATATCTGATGCAAAATTATTAAACTTATTCATACTTATATTTATCAATAACTGCCACTAACAAAGATAGGCATGGGCATTTCGTAATCTTCGTCTGCGCCCGATTCCATCTGTGTAAATGAATTATAGATATTGATATCCCAATCTTTCATTACTGTAATCATTCTAAGTACAAGTAACATTGAACTAACTAAGTCATCAGTGCCGCCTGGCTTTGCTTGATAACTACTACCTGTTGCAACAAATGCTTTTAGTTCACTTATAAAAGGCTTACTATGAATTATTAATTTTCTATTTTCAACCATTGTCTTTAATCTACTACATGCAGTTACTTTTGCACTATGTGTAGTGTTAAAACCTTTTCTAAATTTACGTACATGGCCTTTACGCATTGGCTCACTGATAAACATACCGGGTATATTTTCTTCGCCATGGTCATTAATTACAATTAGACATGCCTCTCCGATGCCATTGTTTTCAACACTCCAATATATACCGCTATCATCGCCACGTTCTTTTGCTATGTAATCGCATATATCTTTCAGTACTCGTATTTGTCCTGGAATACTAGTTGTGTTATGCTGCCATTCTGCAACTTGTATATACGTAGGAAGTTCAACTACCTGTATTGCACTAAAGTCGCCGCCAGTTCCCATGCTAGGATCAAGTGCAATTGCATAATTCTTATCAGGCGAAATTTTTGTATAAAAGCGAGTTTGTCCCATTTGTAAGGTAGGTGCAACACCTTCCATTTCAGTTAGGTGTAATGAATTAATTAGAGTTTCGTCAAAGACTAAGAATTCGCATCCGTACTCACGTCTAAAACGTTCTTCACCAATACGACCAACTTCTTCGACTTTCCATGCTTCGTCTCTATCAGGATGTTCACTCCAATGTGCGATAAAACTATGAAATCCGTTTGAACCAACATCTGATTCATTTCCGTATTCGTCAAACTTTTCTTCTGCTTGTTTCCAAATCATAGCAAACGTATCTTCGTCACTATTTGGAGTACTAGTAATAATAGCTCTACCACCAGTTGCTAGTGTAGGAGATATTGAAGTCCAAAATTCTTCAGCAATGTTTGGAGGCACAAATGCAAACTCGTCACAGTATAACAATGAAATACTCAAACCACGTCCTGTGTTACCAGTTGTTGTTTGACTAATAATACGTGAACCATTTTCAAACTCAATACTACCTTTGTTGTAACTTGTAACACCTGCTCTAATATGATTAGGACAAAGTTCATATACGTAACGTATACGTTGCATAATTTCTTGGGCGCCTGTGTATTTGTGTGCTGCAATAAGAATAGTTTGATCTGGATTAAACATTGCATACCATGCTAGGTATATACTAGCACATGTAGTTTTGCCTGTTTGTCTAGGCATCATGTTAATATTAAAACGGTAACTGTGATAACTGTGCAGTAAGCCTAACTGATATTCAAACGGATCAAACAAAAGTTTGCCTTTTACAGGATGCTGAATATGTGCAAATTGTTTTGCAAAATGCAAGTATCCCGTATCAGGATCCATGCATGCCAGCAAGTCTTCGACTTGCTCGTTTGTATATGTTTCTTGTTTATTGGCTTTTTTAATTAAAACGCCATCTAGTGAAGTTGCCATATTAATATTTATCCACGAAAATAGCACCCGAAGGTGCTATTTGGGTCCGTCCGCTCAGTCGGTAGAACGTTCTTATTTCTTTTTAAACTGTGGAGGTACTACGCCTTTTTTAGGCTTACTTCCACCTTTGCTTTTCTTGTCACCAGTTTTTTGATTTAAGAAAGCAGGCTTATCGTCGTCTGTGCCTTTTTTACCATCTGGTCCTGCGCCCATTGGCATCTTCTTTTCAGCAAGTGCTTTATGCAAACGATCCTTGATACTTTCAACATTCATTGGGTTATCACCGCCTGCTGTTGCTGGATATGATCTCTTACTTTTGTGTAAATCGTCGCCACTTGGAAGTACTGCATCCATGCCCATGTATTCTTCTTCTGGCTCATTTGCATAGTCTTCATTCATAGAATTCCAATGTTCTTCGCACTCTGCTCTGTCCATACCCATTGCCATGTACTTTTCACAAAAGTCTTCTTTGTCCATGTTTTCAGCATCGTTCATCATTTGGTCTTTCATAGCACCTTCGTCAACATCTGCTTCGCTTTGTCCGCCTTGTTGTACTGACTGTAATGCTTGAAGTAGTTGTGCCATTTGGCCTGCATCGTTCATTTGAATATTAATCGATCCGCCTTGTTCCGATTGTCCCATTTCAGGTGGACATTCTGCAACTGGTTTGTCAGCTGCATCCATTGCTCTTAATATATCTGCCATGCTACTCATTGTTTAACTCCCTATTGCGCTTTTGTTATTAGTAGGCTCTTCTAGAGGCTGTTCCATTTTGTAGCCACTATCTGCATCGTCTCTTTCTTTACGTGCTGTTTCTAATTCTTTTAGTAAATTCATTACACGGCTTTCTCCAGCATCCTCTTGTGCTGATTCTCCGCCCATATCTTCTTGTGTAAGTTTTGCTTCATAAGGACCTTCGTCCTTTTCTTCTTGGTATAGCTCTTGTTGCTCTAACGGACTTCTAACAATAATATGACTTGCATCAATATTACAACACTGTCCGATATACTCTTGTAGTGTATCACCTGTTGTTGGATACTGTAGTTCTACTTCGTAATAATGAACATCAATATTTTCTAATTGTGGAAAATCCAACGGACGTTTTTGAATTGGTGTTTTTTTACCTGCTGACATGCTTTTTACAGCATACTTTTGTAAGCAAGATTTTACACTTTCTTCACAACCGTCTGGAAGATCGCCTGCAATACCAATCTTGAATGGATATACTTTGTGTGTTTCTAGTAAAATATTTTTAAATGTGTTCATCGTTGTTTTCCTGGCTATATGTTATTTATCGTCTTTCATGCCTTTTAACTTCTCTAAAAGGCTATTACGATCAGTAACAACATATCCGTCTCCTTCTGACATTCCTGCCGGAGATGAAAATGTATCAGCATCTGCTTTTTGCTTCTTTAACTGCAATTCAATCATCTTTAATTTTTTGTCCATCTTTGCAACTTTTGCATCAAGGTTAGTTTTTAACATTGTACCTGCAACTTCAAAAACTCTGCCGCTGTAACGACTTTCGACATTCATACCTAAATCCATTAAATCGTCGTATGCTTGCATTGCTTTGTCTGCTACTTCATTTAGTTCTGCATCTGCTGCATCGCCTAGTCCTTTTACACTTGGCAATGCTGCTGCAATTTTATCTAAGTCTTCGATGTCTCTAAACGATGCTTCTTGTGCTGCAACAGCCTCGGACTTTTTATCTTCGGCTTCTTGAATGAATTCTTTTGCTTCTGGCAAGTTTAGTAAATCTTCTAATTTTTTAGTCATGTTATTATCCGTAATATGCTAGTATTATTTATGTAATAATGTTAACCTCTACGACCTGTATGGAAAATATCATTTTCTGTTACAATTCTAAATGTAATACCTTGTTGTTTACAGTACGCATATGCTGCTGCCCATTTAGCTTGATTTAATATAACATGCGCTTGATCACGCTTATTACGTTTTGCTTCTTTCATGCTTGTTTGACTAAAAGGCTTAACTTCGATTAGTTCTACATGCTTTTTACCTTTTGCATCAGTATACACCATAAAAAAATCTGGCACATATATTGTTTGTTTTCCTGTAAATGGATTTCTGTAGGGTATTTTTACAGCTTCGCTTGCCCATTTTTCTACACTAGGATGCTCATCGCAAAATCGCATAAAAGCAAATTCCCAACTACTACGATATGTAGGTTGTCTATTTGCCATATATTTTTCTGGATTTTTTAGCGTATATTTGCCTTGTGCATACTTGGCCATTATACCATGATATTTCTACTTACTAAGTTATCAGTATTTGCTGTATCGTTTGACTTAAAGCCTAACTTGCTTATATTACTTCTATTAGCATTTAAGATAGCAACTATTAAACTTGTTAACTTAACTTTGTCAAATCCCTTTAATTGATCAAGTAGTTCCATTACACTTGCATTATCAACTTTTGCTTGTGTTAATAATACACTAGCTACACTAGTTGCAGAAAGCGTATCAAAGCCTCTGTTTTCAAAAAAGCCAACAACTGCATCAACTTGATTGCTTGGAAAACTTAAACTTTCCTTTTTTGTATTGAGAAATTTTTCTTTTGATAGTGTTATCGAATCTTGTAGATTTGCATTTGTGTTTGAAAAGTCACTCATTTAAAATTCCTTTGATTGTGCGTTAGTTACATTGTTATTTCCGTTTGATGGGAATTGATTATTGCCAATTGCATCAACTACAATATTTTCACCTGCTCCAATTAATTCAGTAGCTAAATTACTAAACGATAAATTCTGTGCATTTTTAAAAGTATTTGCGCCAGTAATTAATGCACCTAGTACGTTACCTGATTGCAAGTTTTGTATAGTAGCAGTTGTACCTGCTAATACGCCGCCTGTTCCAAAGAAACTACTAGCGCCTCCGCCTGCTATACTGTTAGGACTTGGAGCAGTATCGTAACGCCCTTCGCCAAATGTGTTAGGTGTAACGCCAACTTTTGTAAAGTTACGATCCATTATAACTGATTCATAACTAAAACGCATTCTATTCTCGCTAAAGCTAGTTGCAGCTCTCTCTACACTGTTATGATCCCAGTTATCAATCAAAGGATTAATATATGTAAAACTTGTGTTTGTTGGTTTACCGTCTTGTGGATGCAATTGAAATACTTGTATACTTTCGAAGAAATTTGCAGTTTTGCCTGGTCTGTCTAATCCAAATCTATTGCTGAATACTTCTCCTGAGCCGTATCCTGTATTTTTATTACCTTCACGTTTGTAAGCAGGATCAGTAATATTTGGTGATGTACCATTGCTTGATACATGCGATGCATCGCTGTAATAATAATTAAAATAACTTTGCCATAAAAAATTACTAATACCTGCGTTATCATCGATCCATGTCATATTTGCAGGCTGATAATCTACACTAGTTTGTGTAACTTTTTTTCTGTTGTATTGATTTACAGTAGCAGTATTAACATTGTAAGACGGTAAGTCAACTGCTGAACATAATAAATTTATTTCACGTTTTATAAGATTGTTAAATGCACCAAAATTTACCAAATCAATACTTGGATTAATATTAAGTACAACATGATAGAGATGGTCAAATTTTGGAGCAAGTCTAAAATTTCCATCTACAAAAGTCTTTGATGCATGTGAGTAGTCGCCGAGGTTGCCTTTCGGACTAAGTGCGCCGCTAAACAAATTATCAAAGAAACCATTAAAAGGATTAGCCATATTGTATTTATCCTATTCATAAACTGCGCATAAAATAAAAGGGAGTATAAAATATACTCCCTCTATTCTAATAGCAATCTGTATTTTAAATATTAACCACCACCAGTTACGTTTGTACCTAGTGTTCTGCCAACTGCTGTTCCTACACCAGTATTTTCTGGAGTTTGTATAGCATTGTCGTATTGCATATTTAGTGTAATATTTACCGGCTCATTGTTTGCATATGCAAGTGAGTTGTAGTTTGCTTCTGTTATAAAGCAACCGTAACATTCCCAAGTTTCTAAAACATTTACACCTGTTGCGCCGTTGCCGCCGTCTAAGATTTCAATACGTGTTACAAACTTGTAGTCTTGTCCGGAGTTAGCACTTGCTTGCTCCATGAAGTCGAATTGCTTCTGTAATTGTTCACCAACTAATTTTTGTACGTTATTGTTAACGTCTTCACGTAAATTAAGTGTTAGTGGTGCCCATGTATGCTTACCTGCTAGGTAAACTTTACTGTTATAAATTGGTATTTCCATGTTTTCGAAAGAAACTGTTGGACGGGTAATGTCCATAACTTGTTTCGTAAGTTCAGTTGTCGGAGTCGAAACACCGAAGTTTTCTAGTGTTACACGAAAACGATATTGCAGTTTTGGCATTAACAAACCTTGACTGCTTGCGCTGTCGCTTGTTGCTAATGGAACTGTTAATTTTGATAATGATGAGATTGCCATTTGTTACTCCTATTCACAAGTATTTATCATTTGTAGGGGATTATTATTAACCCCCTACTTTATGATATTATAACCCGGAAATTTCTCCTGTATTTTTAAGACGTAGCGGAATGTAAATAAATTCTACTGCTTTTACTGGTTCAATAGCAATATCTACATACAGTTCGTTTCTATCAATTCTTGCTGGTGTGTTGTTAGTTTCATCACACACAACTAAGTAGTCAAAGATTGCTCTAAGTCCAATTAATTCTACCATTAAACTTTCAACCTGTTGTTTGATTTCATCACGTGTGATTTTATCATTTGGTTCAAAGATATATGGTTTTGCAAGTTTCTTAAGTTGACTACGTAAGTATACAGTTAAACGTGCTACGTTGACTCTATCCAATGCGCTTGCATTTGCTGCTCTAGTCTTTTGACCAAATACAACAAGTCCTGCGCCATTAATAAATGTAATTGGGTTTACATTGTTTGAATATAACGTATCACGCTGTCCTTCGTTAAGTGCAATACTCTGGAATTCACCTTCTGCATTAACAAATCCACTTGCTGTTGCGTTAGTTACACTACCACGTCTTGTACCTGCTGGTGCAAACCATGGATAAGCAACTTGGTCATTTAATGCAATAGTGCGTAGTGCCATATGCGAACTTGGAACAACAACATTGTTACCTGCGTTGTCACTTGTAAATCCACTTGGATAGTAAACGCCTAAGTATTCGTCTCTACTTACTAGACCGTTATCATTGTCTTCAACTGCTAGGTTAGCATTGCTTGCCCAGTTTTGTAAATCAGTTGTTTTAGACGCTAATCTAAATGGTGAGTCTCCAACAACAAATGCAGTTAAGCCTCTGTCATTGTTTAGAGTATTCATTTCTCCAATTAGTTCTGGATAACCAGGTGCTGCAATTAAGTTAAACACTCTTGATTCGTCATCACGTATATCATCGTTGTTATTAACTGCTGCTTGTAGAGCTTGAATAATAACTTTACGCTGTGCTTTACGTCCAAATGAACCACTACCGTCTACATTGTTTGCAGACTCAGTTACCCAACGATTAGCATAGTAACCGCTCATTGAAGCGTCACCTTGTCTTCCATTAAGTGCTGTAGTGTCAATCCAATCACGCTCGTAACGCTTAACATTAAAGCCGCTTCTACGTGTGTTCCATAAAATCATGCCTTTTGGATATAATGCTGGATCTGGAGCATCTGGGTCTAAGTAGTCACTTACTACCATATCAGCAATGTTTCCTGCTGTTGCACTATTTGCACCACTTGTATTGTAACGAGCATCAGCAAACAATATGCCTGCTTCTGTTGTTTGGTCAGTGCTGTCTAGTAGTACCCATTTAGAAGTATCTCCATTGTATTTGTATACTTGTGGATAATTTTCTAAATCTGCTGTACTAATCCAAATGTCTCCATTTTGAACTACTGTTGCATTATCGCTCTGTTTTGTTGGAGCTGCTGCTGCAACAATTGGACCGTTTTCGTCTAGTACACTATTTGCACCAATTTGTCCGTCACCTTGGTGATCAAAGTTATTATAGCCAACCCATGTTGTACCATTATGAATCATAATGTCAACTTCGTCAACAACACTACTATACCATAGCGCACCAGTGTTTGGAGTTGCTGTTGGAGCAGTTGCTTTTGCTGTATATGTTAGTACATTCCAGTTTGATGCCATAAACTCTTTTGGACTTGTACTTACGTCAGTACCTGGTCTAAAGTAGAAATTTGCAGTCGAAGATGGATTAGTTGATACAAACGGTGTAAAGATATTATCTAGTGGAGTATTTGTACCTTCAACTAAACGAATCTCACCGCCTGTTGCATGTGATATAACTAGTTGATTTTTACTATTTACTGTAGCACTTACATTTGTTAATCCAGCGCCGTTAATTGCGCCAGCTACTACGTCTGCATCTGTAGTTGCAGCAGTTGCAGTAAATGTAATAGTTACTGGTGCTGACATTGTAGCACTACCAACAATTGATTCACTAATTGTAAAATCATGCGATGCTGCTGTGTATGTACTTGATGTAATTGCAGCACTTGTAATACTAGTTGCGCCTGTTGCCTGTCTTACCATAAGTTGCACTGAACCACGTGGACGAGTATCTTCGGCTACGTTTGTTCTTGCATATACTGCGCCAGCTGGAATACTTGCTCCGCCGCCAGTTGTGTCAATTGATGCAATTGCTGCGTGGTTAGTTGCGTGTAACGGTGCTGAAACTGTTGTCCAACTATCCGATGATGCACTATATTGCTTTACACTGTATGCTGCGCCTAGGTTTGGATTAGTTGACTTTAACCAAACACTTCCTGTTGGACGTGGTGATGAATCTCTACTTTTCCATTCTGGTACGCTTGTGTGTGCAGCAATAGTATGTTCTGGTGCTCTAAATGTTCCTGGTGTAATACCAAAATCTGTTAGCACACTACTTGTTTCACTTAGTACAACACTTTGTGCGCCTGCACTACCGTTGTAGAATAAATTTAGTTTGTTGCCTGTTGCACTAGCAGTAATGCCTTCGCCTTGTGCGCCTACATTGCCGTTGATGTCGCTTACTACTTGGTTTAATGTTGTGCCTGTAGTTGTAACTGTTGTTGCTGTTCCATCAATTGTAAATACAATGTTGCCTGTACCACTAGGTGTTGCACCTGCTGTACCTGAAACAAATGCCCAACTTGCAATCCAAGCATTAGAACCTACTTCAACCCATGCGCCTGAAGAATTCTTATACCATAAACGATTTACATTTGAAACAGCAACAATAGCATAGTCGCCAACTGCACCTACACTAGTTTTTGGAGTATAATCTGATCCAGCATAATCAACAACTTTTGAAGTATCAGTAATTACTGCTGGAATTTTGTTTACAAAACTCTGACCGTTAGTAACAGTAGCAGCTTCGCCATTCCATTCAAAAATGCCGTACTTTGTATCGTCTGTATCAAACCACCATGCACCATCAGCTGGGTTTCCTGCAACTTCAGTTGCACTACCTGTTAATTCGCCAATGTCTGCGTCAGCTCTTACAACATATGCTCGATTAGCTACGCCAAGATAACTGTATGCTGCTTGTAATCCGTATTCGTTTTGTTCACCTGCGTGAATCATGTTATTACTTGCATCTGAATAAAACAATGCATCGCCAAAAGTTTCTGATAATTCACGTTGTGAACTCATCAAGTATACTTTACCTGCGTTTGCTTTCGTTGTACCTGGTGCAATACCAGTGCCTCCTGGATTCTTTTTATTTTGCTTTGTAGCAATGAAAATTAAAGGTGTCGTGCCTGGTTCTGCCGGAGTGTAAAAACTCTCGTCAATAACGCTAACCTGTACACCTGGTGATGTTAATGCCATTCTATGTCTCCTCATGGGTATTTTTGTTGCTAACAATATTTATCCATACCCTTGTAAAACACCGGTTTTTAGCCGTTATATAGGAGTTTAATGGTTGACAAAACTGCAAAATATGTTATTATGATATTATGAAGAAAAAGCTATTAGTAATTGGACATGGAAGACACGGTAAGGATACTGTGTGCGAAATTCTACGAGATCAATATAATTACACATTTGAAAGTAGTAGTCAATTTTGTAGTAAACTTTTTATCTATAATGATTTAAAAGACAAGTACAATTATACTAGCGAAGAAGAATGTTATGCTGATAGACATAATCATCGTAAAGAATGGTATGATGCTATTTGCGATTACAATGTAACAGATGGCGCTTCTTTAGGCAGAGAAATGTTTGCCGAATACGATATCTATTGTGGTTTAAGAAACAAAAGAGAATTTTTTGCTATGAAAAATACTTCTGTTTTTGATTATGCTATTTGGGTAGATAGAACAGATCACTTGCCTACAGAATCAAAAGACTCAATGAGCTTAGAACAATGGATGGCAGATTATACTATTGACAATAATGGTACATTAGAAGATTTAGTTTTTAACACTAGACAATTAATGAATCATATTAGCCAATAACAAAACCGTAGCCAGTACCGCCTGCTATAGCTAATGCAGCTTCTGCTTCTAACTTTTCCATTTCGGCTTGGGCTTCTGCTTTTAAACTTGCACCATTTAAACTTGTGCCGCCTTGTGGGCCTGCAATAGTAGCAAATTTTTCTCTTGCTTCGCCTAGCATATATTTACAACTTGCAAGTGTGTAATCTTTAATCCATTGCTTTGCTCTATAATCTTCAAGCAATTGACTATCGGGTCTAAAGTTATAACAAAACATTAAAACTTCTTCAACACTTGTTCTTGGTCGTTGTAAAATAGTTAATGCTTTTGTAGTAGAATTCCATGTAAATTCAATAAACGATCCAAACATTCTGCCTACTAATTCTTGACGTTGGGCAAATAGTTCGTAAGATGCTAAGCCGCCAACTCCACTAGCTGCTAGTAAGTATGTATTTGTATATGCAAGATTAAATGGTTCAAACAAACTTCCGCCATCGCCGCCGCCTGTTCGTGATCCAACACTACGTCTGTATATTTGACGAACTTCTTCAATTTCCTGTGGAAGTACATACTCGTTCTGATCTTGTACTAACTTAAGAGTTACATAGCTTTCTTCGACACTATGCTCGGTTCGTTGTCTGTATTTTGATAATGATTTTGTAAGTGCTGCTTCGTAGTGAATTGGGTCAAGTTCTACGTCTACCATACCGCCGCCGAGGAATGCATTTACATAATCAAATACTTCTTGTTTTTGTGTTACTAAATCAGCCATTGATAATCTCCAATAGTATTTATCAGCTAAATATACATATGCCACGTTTATCTTTATATAGACCAAATAAAACAAAAGATTATGAATTCCTAGATAAAGTTATCTATGAACAATTTTCAATTGGCGGAACAGATATAAATGTTCACAAATATATTGGTCCTGAAAATCCTAGTGATGCAAACGCAACTGCATCTGAACCCCAATACGATGTAGTAAAAGAAACTAATATACAAGATATGTTGTTCTTAGAAAACAGAGATCGTAAATACGATCCTGATGTGTATAACATGAGAGCAATATATAACGTATCAGATACTGATTTTAATTTAAGTCAATTTGGACTATTTTTACAAAACGATACACTGTTTATGACAATACATATTAATAGCAGTGTTAAAACGCTAGGTCGAAAAATACTATCAGGGGATGTTGTTGAATTTCCACATCTAATCGATGAATATGCATTAAACGATTATTCGGTTGCACTTAAAAGATATTATGTAGTTGAAGATGTAAACCGTGCTGCTGAAGGGTTTTCGCAAACATGGTATCCGCATCTTTATAGAGTTAAATTAAAGCAAATATACGACGGACAAGAGTTCAGCGAAATATTAGATTTACCTGCAGGTGATGATGCTAATAATACACTACGCGATGTACTAAGTACGTTCGAAACAGAAATGCAAATTAACAATGCAGTAGTTGCACAAGCTGACGCAGATTCTGCAAAAAGTGGATACGATACTAGTAACCTTTACACACTACAAGTTGATAATCAAGGACGTCCTGAATTAGTTACTACTGATACTAGCGAGCTTGATGCATCACAAGCTGACATACTAGCTGATAAAGTTTCTCAAACTCCTGCTAGAGAAGGATACCAAGGATATTTGTTAGGTGACAATATTGCTCCAAATGGAGAATCGTTTGGAAGTGGAATTCAATTTCCTAATGCTGCGCAAACAGGCGATTATTTTTTACGAACAGACATGATGCCAAACAGATTATTTAGATACGATAACAGCCGATGGATCAAAGTTGAAGATGGTGTTAGAATGACACTAAGCAATACTGATACACGTACAACACTTAAAACAGGATTTGTTAACAATTCAACTACCTCAACAATTGGTGGTGATACCGTTGTAGAAAAACAAAGTTTATCTAAAGCACTTAAACCAAAGGCAGATAATTAATGCAACATTTTTATGATGGACAGATTAGACGTTACATAACACAACTAGTACGTTTGTGTAGCGGATTTCAATGGCAAGATAGTAGCGGCGGATTACGAAGTATACCAGTAAGCTATGGTGATTTAACAAGGCAAGTTGCTAATATAATCAAAGAAAATAGTGAAAATAAAATGCCAAGTGTACCACGTATGGCAGTATATATTACTGGATTAGAATTAGACAGAGAGCGTCTAGCAGATGCTACTTACGTTGAAAAAGTTAATATACGTGAAAGAGCTTATGACGAAGCAGGTAATGAATACCTTAATACACAGGGCAAAAATTATACAGTAGAACGCATAATGCCAACACCGTACATGCTACGTGTTAATGTTGATATTTGGAGTAGTAATACAGATCAAAAACTACAGATAATGGAGCAAATATTATCGTTGTTTAATCCTAGTCTTGAAATACAAACAACCGACAATTATATTGATTGGACTAGTTTAACTAGTGTTTACTTAGAGCAAATTAGTTTTTCAAATAGAACACAACCAATTGGTGTTGATAGCGAAATTGACGTAGGTACATTAAGTTTTAGTACACCTATCTTTATATCGCCACCGGCTAAAGTTAAAAAACTTGGTGTTATTACACAAGTTGTTGCTAACATATTTGACGAAACACGAGGAACTGTTGACTTAGGCGATACAGTGCCAGAACTTAGTGCATATGCCGATACACCAGTTCCTTTAACTAAAACTACTACTGTAAATAGTGATCCAGAAACAAAAACTGATATTACAGCTAATATCAATTCAAGAGGCACAGTGTCTGCTACCTATCAAAACTACGGAGTATACATTACAGGAAACATAGCAAGACTTGTAGACAAACGAGAAGTTGGAACAACCAATTGGAATACCATTCTTGAATCATATCCAGGAACATATACTGCTGGATTAAGTCAAATACGTTTAAGAACTGAATTAGGAAGTTTTATTGTAGGACAAATTACATTAAATCCTATGGACGAAACACAGTTAACAATAACATGGGATAGTGATACATTGCCAACAGGCGATATTGTTGAAGGTCCTGCTCGTAACAGTAATAGTTATACAAGTTTTGACAAAATTGTTGAACCACAAAATTATAATCCAACAGACGACAAAGTAGCTGGATTTAGAATACTCTTACTTGATCCAATCAATACTAGTGAAAACGTTGGCGGCAGTGTTGGCGATACTCCGTATAACTATGCTTACGACGGACCTGATGCTTGGAAAAACAACGATGGGACTGATTTTGTAGCAAATGCTAACGATGTTATTGAATGGGACGGCTCTGCTTGGCAAACTGTAATTGATTCAACTGACAGTACAAACGGTATTAATCAGAAGAATTTAGCAACAGGTGTAATTTATACCTGGACTGGCACAGATTGGATCAAAGCCTACGAAGGCGAATATTCACATGGTACATGGTTAATACTGCTTGACGCATAATTATATGTATGAGCAAGATTATATGTAGCGGTGCGCTATTCTATACATTAGACACTAATCGATTTTTATTCTTACATAGGGTACAAAGTAAGAACAAAAATGTTTGGGGATTAGTAGGTGGTAAAAACGAAAAAGAAGAAACACCATGGGAAGGATTGCAAAGAGAAATTTCCGAAGAAATTGGATCTCTGCCTAATATTGTAAAACTTATTCCGTTAGAAACATTTGTTAGTAACGACGATACTTTTAATTTTCATACATATTTGTGTGTAATTAAGGAAGAATTTATTCCAAAATTAAATGACGAGCATGACGGGTATGCTTGGGCAACTTTTAATAAATGGCCTAAGCCGCTTCATAACGGATTAGCAAATACACTTCGTAGTAAAACTAACCAACAAAAACTACAAACTATTTTTGAACTTATCAAATTCGTTGCGTAGCCAATTAAAGTCGTTAATTTTTACAAGAGCTTCTAACTTACCTCTGTTAGATTCTCCGTATTTTTTGCCGTGATTAGCACCGTTAATCCCCGCATCTCCAAACTGTTTATCTTTGCCTCTAGTACACCAAGCATTTAATCTAAATTCTGTTTCTTCATCTAGTTGTCCATCAATTGCTCTTGAGGCAAGTTTTACACATTCTCTAAATGCACTGCGCCATGTACTAAACTCGTCTGTGTTAAATTTGGTAATATTACTAATACGATTAATTGTTTTAAACAACGGACTAATACTAGTTGTCATATCTGGTTTGCTAGTATCCATGTTTAATGTAAGTTCTCTTGGAAGTAATTTTACAGCACCATATCCGTATATCAATCCATTTACTGGATTCTGTGATTTCCATACATGCACAGTTTTTCTGCTATCAGGATCATATGCTGGCACATAGTACTCAAAGTTAAAGTTTTCTACTATTTCGGCATCGGCGTCAACGATCCAAATCATATCAGTTTTACACAACTTTGCAGCTTCGATGTGTGCAGCATGAATACCTTCTACTCCATGTACACGTTTTGCACGAGGAAATCTATCAGTTAATAATTTATAATTATTATCTGCATGTTCTTCGTCTTTGCTAATAAACACAATATCATAAAGTGTAGGTGTGCTTGCAACTACATTGTATTCTTTTTTGTTGGTCAAGAAACGCATATCTATTTCACGCTGTGTAACTGGACTAGTTTTACTGATTAGACTTATCCCGTCTCTAGCATCGCCATTTAAAAACACATGATTTGTTTCTCTTTCAAACCATTGATTATGTGTAAAATATAAATCAAATTTAAAATCATCACTTACATTTACTTCTGGCGGAATCATCCAAAACATTTCTGTTTTAGATTTCTTTATTGCTTTTTCATAATCTTTGTATGTATTAATAACAAACTTTTCGTATTGCACAGGACCACTAGCAACGACATTGTGTTCTTTCCTGCGAGCAATTAATCTATGTTCAATTTCCTTTTCAGTTAACGGAGCGTGTTTAGTACACAAGAATAATCCATTGTGATAATCGTTATCGTCTACTCTATGTATAAACGTATGATTTATTGTTCTATCATAGCTGTTGTGTCTACTAAAATATAAACTTAAATTAAAGTCTTCATTAATTTTAATATTTGGAGTTGTTGCCCAAAACATCTCTGAGGGCGATGTATCATATGCATTAAGATAATCATCATAAGTTTCAATATTATAAACTGGAAATGGTTTTGGCTGACTTATAATAACATCATGTTCTTTTCTATGAGCATACCAACGGTGATTAATTTCTTGTTCCGTTACAGGCGAATGTGTTGAAAATAGTGCAACACCATCCCAATGTTCTCCGTTTTTAAAGATATGTGTAATATTTCTATCGTAAGTATTATCATGTGTAAAGTATAAATCAAATTCAAAATTAATATCAACTTCAACATCACTAGGTATTGCCCAAAACATTTCAGTTTTTGAATTTTGCATAGCTGCTAAGTAATCGTTGTAATTGTTTATAACAAACTTTTGATAGTTTACAGGAAAACTTGCAACATCGTCCCAATGCTTTGCTTTTACTAAATGCCTATGTTCAATTTCTTTTTGTGTAACTGGTGCGTGTTTACTAAACAAAAACATGCCATTGCGATATTCAAAGTCTCCAACCAAATGTACAAATGTATGATTAATATTTCGATCATAAAAGTTATCATGAGAAAAATAATATTCGCTTTCGTCAAATTCTGAAAAATCGATATTATTACTATATCCCCAAAACATTTCAGTATCGCTATTTTCCATTGCGTCAAGGTAATCGTTATAAGTTTCAACAAGGAACATATTATAAATGCATTCTTGACTGGCTTCAATATCCCAATGTTTAGCATCAACTAAGTGTCTATGTTCAATTTCTTTTTGTGTAATTGGTTTATGTTTACTTAATAAAAATACTCCGTTGCGTGTTTGTTGACCTTTTGCATTGTGAATAAATGTATGATTTTGAAATCTGTCGTATGTATTATGATGATCAAATGCTAAGTCAAAATCATAGTTATCGATATTAATATTACGACTTACAGCCCAAAAGAGTTCAGTAATACTTTCGTCCATTGCTTTTAAATATTCGTCGTAGGTATCAATAAAACATATATCATAGTCGCCATATGAGCTTGCTACAATATCCCATTCTTTTGCATTTACAATATGCCTGTGTTCAATTTCTTTTTGTGTAATTGGTTTATGTTTACTTAATAAAAATACTCCGTTGCGTGTT
>Ga0181380_1000277_pt1 | contig 23737 bp, 20 predicted proteins | sample 3SPOviralmetaG_FD_130116 | JGI IMG/M metagenome (GOLD analysis project Ga0181380, IMG submission 130116) | Marine viral communities from the oligotrophic San Pedro Time Series (SPOT) site, San Pedro Channel, CA, USA - 3 SPOT_SRF_2009-08-19 | ecosystem: Environmental > Aquatic > Marine > Strait... | reverse complement strand
GCCCCGACATTACGTTGGGGCTTTCTTTTTACCGTGATGCAGGACATCTACACACAGGTTAACAAATTCTTGCATGGAAAGCTTGTGCTTTGCAAAATTCACTGCCGACGTCACTAACCAGACATTACCCATATAATAGCCGCTAGCGCTGTCTATTCTGTCGATGCTAGGTTCGTGGCCCGTGGACCCTGATCCGGCCCCTATGGTCATTATACGGCCTGTCAGGGCACATTTACCGCCCTGTACCTGCCACAGGCTAAGAACATCTTCCACGGTAATGCTGACTTCGATCTTGGCGCGTCTTTTTATACGGGCGAGCTTGTTCCCAAAATAGGTTTCCAGACTACCGTATCGAACTTTGTATTGTTCGTGACGGCAGGGCTTGCATCGACCGTAGTACTGGCCTTTGCGTTTTGGTGGTGAATGTCTTTTCAGGAATAAGTTTATTGGCTGGTAGGTTTCGCAGCCTATGCAGAAGCGTTTCTTTTTTGTTTCGCAATTCATTCGTCTGGATCGTAGTCCGAATCAATATATTTTTCGATTAACTCGTCGATCTCATCAACAACTTTTCCGCTACCCTTGCACATCGGGCAATCTACGGAAGAAAAAGAAACGGTACCGAAATCTCTTTTCATGGAAGGCGCGTCATACGTCTCCCAAGAAAGTTCTCCGGTACCGCCACATGTTTGACAGATATCGATCATGCATCGAACGATGCACGATTATTTTTCTTCTTTCAAGCCTTTTGGTTCGATAACTTTTATTGCTCGGTCCGCGAACCATTCCGCAGCGGCAAGAAAGATCATCCATGACATCGGCAGGAAGACCGAGGATAGCACCCAGAGGCTCCAAGTGAGGCCTCTTTCTAAGGAATTTTCCCCAAAAAATACAAAGCCTATCAGGTCAATAGGTGCCAATATTGCCACTGACAGGAGCGGTGCATAGAACCATCTTCTGATTTCTTTTGGCAGGATGATGTAAAAAACAATTATCAAGGTTGGAATGTAAAATAGCATTTCTCTTTCTCCGTTAATGAATTTTGATGTCGTCTAATTCAGTCGCCACTGCGGCGCTTGTGATACACGACGCGATCAGTCCGAGCGCAACAGCGGGGTTTGGGCTTCCTGAAATAATGTGAGAGATGGTCTCCGTCAGGATCCCGCCTAGAGCACTGCCCCTGTCTATGCCTTGCCGGTCAAACTCTTTTATGAGCTCTTCCGCACACTCGGCAGCGTGTAGAAAATCGTCCTGATGGGCTTCCATACTTTCGACGATATGATCAAGGCCGCGCTCCTTTAGTTTTTTCTTTACGCTCATTGGGGACCCTTTCGTCCTGTGTCGTAAAACCTGCTTTGCCATTGCTCAAAAATTAACCGCAACTGGCCGCTGATGGTTCGCCCCTCGTCATGAGATATTTTTCGTATCTCTTCGTAAACATCCCGTGGGACCAAGATGCTTTTCCACTTGTTGGTGTCCATAAAACTCTCCTTAACGCATGTGCGATTATATAAGAGTTTATATAAAACACAACCTTTTTGTAAAAAAAAGGCCCCCGCAGAAGCGGAGGCCCAGTGCGAGGGGGGAGGAACCCTCAGGGAGAAAAAAACAATCAAACTGCCTCACCCCAACTAGGTCCGATTTCAATGTCACATTTACTCGGGACTTCGAGAGGAACTGCAGTTTCCATAACGTATGCGATACTTTTCGCTTCGTCAAGCCCTTTTACAGACATTGCTATTTCGTCATGTATTTGCACCAGCGGCAGGTGGCCCGCCTTGTACAAGTTAACCATCGCTTGCTTTGTCATGTCGGCGGCAGAGGCTTGGATCAAACGGTTCAACGCTTTGTAGGTATAAGCCCGTTTTAGCCGCGTAGTTGGCCCGTAGGCGTCCACAGCTTCCTTGTAGGGCAGCGCTTTGTTCATTGCGAACGTATCGGGCTCCCAGAGATCAAAACGGCACTTACGGCCTAGTATGGAGCGCAGAGAGCCTTCGCTAGATCTCTCATTCAATCTGTTCTGCACACCAGTCATCAGACCTTTCACGAACGGAACGCGCTCATGATACTGTTTGATCAGACCTTTCGCCTCGTCGGTCTCGATACCCAGCTCGCCGGCAAGCTTGTTAACACCCATGCCATACATCATACCCAGATTAATAGTTTTAGCCTGCTTACGACCGATGCCGGCCATTTCCGCGACCATTGTATGGAAGTCCATGTCTGGGTTGTTCGTGTACCCGTCAACAAACTCCTCGGCCCCTTTCAATGGAATACCACGAGACTTACCGTACACCGAAGCATAGTGGACCAAGATCCGTGGTTCCTGCTGCGAGAAGTCAATAGCCGCCCACTGGTCCCCCTCTTCTGGCAGAAACAAGCTTCGTATCATCGGCCCGATCTCTGGATCTCGGGCAGGGATCTGTTGCAGGTTAGGGTTGTTCATTGAGATACGACCCGACACGGTCCCGCCGTCATCAGATCTAATCTGATTGATATGGCTATGGATGCGCCCGTCCGAGTGGCAGTGCTTCATGATTGTATTGATGAATGTGCCGCTGGTCTTATTCAGGTTGCGAGCCTGCACCACCAGTTTAGCTAGCGGCTCCTCGCTGTCGGACAGGAAGGACTTGGTGAAGCTTGGCGATCCCTTATCTGTTTTGGGATAATAGATGCCCTGCTTATCAAAAGCCTTGGCTAGTGACTGTGCTGCCCAGATCTCGACATTTGATCCGGTAATGTGCTTGATCTGCTTCAGGACCTCTTTCTCTTTCTTGAGTAGATAGTCCTTGGTCCGTTCGACGCGGTCTGTGTCTACTCGAACGCCGCGCATGGTCATATCCACGAGACATGGTAGCAGGTCCAGTTCTAGGTTAGCGATCTGCCACAGGTCTTGGCGGTGCAGCTGACCGCTAAGGTAGTTCCACAGTTCAAGTGTTAGCTCGGCGTCACCCTCAGCGTACGGTCCGACGTACATCGCCGGCATCTTCCACATCTCGGCCTTTGGATCTACGCCAAACTCCCTTGCGGCTTCGTTCAGGCCTTTTTCTGATTTAACCTTGTTTAGGTGCTCATAGGCTAGCGCGTTGAGGCTGAAAGAAAACCTGTTCTCATCCAGCAGAGACGCCACAACCATTGTGTCGATGATCCGGCCGTTAACCTGAAAACCCATCTGACGTATCCAGCCTAGATCATATTGTGCGTTATGCATGATCTTATCTGCAGGGCACTCAAACACCTTTTTAAGCCATCGGTTGACGATCCGTTTATCGAGATTGCCACCACCAAGGTGCCCTACAGGTATATAACCAGACCACCCGTCAACAGCTATTGCATAGCCCACGACTTCTCCGTCACCCGTAGGCCAGCCCGGCCCGTGGGCCTTGAGGTTTGGGTCTCGGGTCTCGACATCTATAGCTATTTTACCGGCGGATGTAATGTCTGGTAGTTCTAGCGGAGGAACCCATTCGCTTTTTGGCGCGAACATAGCCATCTGAAGATTTGCCATGATTAATCCTTTGTAGCGATTTCACCGCCGAGCGCGGTATAACCCGCCTTGTCCACCCATGAATCAACGTGTTGGATGTCTGTCAGAAGTCGGCATGTTTTCAACCAGTCCATCATTAAAGCTACGTGTTCCGGCGTCAGCGTCCCGTGTGTCTTGTAAGCTTTTTGAACAATGTGGTTCCAGCCAGTAGCGATTGCGAGATGATTATCCTTGGCGTTGCCGTATTGCTTCGCCCTGTCACCGGTGATTAGGTTCAATGCTTGGTCTAGGATTTCTTCCCGCGTCATATGTAGTAGCTCCTTGTAACATCTTCGGGTTCGACAATGTATAGTTTGTCTCGGGTTCTCGTAACGCCCACATAGAACACACGGTGTATGTCATCGGGGTTGACGCGCATATCGTCATCGGCAGCTGGGCTGAGGTCCGTGATCAATACGACGTTATCTGCCTCCCCGCCTTTTGATCCGTGGATCGTGGATGTTGAGATACGGGGCACTCCGTTGAACTTCTCGCCTCGTCTCAGCATAGCTGTGATGTAGGCCCGTTCACTCTCGGGGATTTTATCCAGAGCCTCGCTCCAGATCATATCTATGGTGGCGACCAGACCGTGATCTTTTTGCAAAACTTCCAAGCTTACCTGATCTTCGTCAGCTAAGGCCGGCAGCTTCTTAAAACCTTTTTTTACGCGGTTCTTCAACGACATGTAGGCGTAAACTTTTCTGGCGTTCTCGCCGGAGATCGTCATGCCCTTACGTAACTGTTCCCAGCCGTTTACCGCGTCGCTAATCTTTTCGCTAATGGATCTATTACCTCGGTGACTGAACAGGTATCCGGAAGATTTAAGGTCGTTTGCGATGCCTTGAAGGTGGTACGCAGCCTGCGATAATATAAGCCATGAGCCGTCAGACATGTCCAGTGAGGACACCATATTTATGCGCGATACCTGCCCCGTCTCTGCCCTTGGCTCATATCGTTTAGGAAATCTTTTTGTAATTCTCTTTACGACGTTCTCTGCCACTTCGTGAACACGACTAGGAACACGATAGGACTGACTAAGTGTTTCCGAACCGCCTTCTAGGTTAATGAAGTGGTCCACGTCCGCACCGGCCCATCGATAAATAGCTTGGTCGTCATCTCCTGCCGCGTACATACGGTTGCTGTTCTTGTCTAAAATATGGGCAATGTCCCACTGCACGGGGCACAGGTCCTGCGCTTCGTCTAAGAAGGTAAGCTCGAAACGGGGGCAGCACTGGTCGGACTGGTCTATAAACACCTGTAGCATGTCTGTGAAATCGTAGAGACCCATGCTTTGCTTGTACTTAGTAAGACACTCATCAATGTAACTCACCACGTTCCAGTCCACGTTCAGGTTGCTAAGGTTGTATTGTTCCCGAAGACCCACCTTCCTTAGCTTGGCTAGGTTTATCAGACCCAGCACGGGATCGCTGGAGCTTATTGCTGACGCCACCTCGTTGTCGGCATTGTACGAAGAGGTGTTGCCAAACCTTACGCCGATCGCCTCGCCCAGTTCTTTGTAATGTGAATCTTGGATTACCTGCGTGGGTTGGATGTCCGTCATCGCCAGAGCCATACTGTGCAGGGTCCGAAAGTATACAAGATCTTTTTTGGGGTCGAGGTTGAAGCGAGCCGCCGCACGTTCTCTAGCTTCGTTTGCGGCCTTCTTTGTAAATGCAAAAAACGCAATCCGGTTTGGGGCGATGCCCGAGGCCAGTGCGTCATCGACCATGTTCAACAGTGTCGTCGTCTTACCCGTTCCGGGCGGCCCAAATATTCTAAACATCTTTCTCCAACCTCCGGATAATTTGTCGGACCCGCTCTCTACTAATGTGAAAGCGAGCCCCGATAGCAGTCATAGTCATGCGTGTTAGATACATTTCGTAGATCTTCTTGTTCCGACGAATGTAATCCGCGGGGGTCATTAGAACGGGGCCTCCGTCCCGAACCGTGGTGTGCGGATAGACACATCCGAGCTGTCGAACGCGGGTATTTCCCAGACACGAACGCTACGTGACTTAATCCTAATAACAGTACTTTCTCCATTAATATCACGTAAACGCTGTGCTATTTTATGGGTCTTGTACTCGCTGAACTTGTTCTTGCGTAAGAAGCCCTCAAAGTCTTTTAGACGGAAGTAGGTCTTACCCGCATCTTCATCGGTCCAAGGCTTACGCAGAAGGATCTCTTCCTTATCCTGAGCCTGCTGTAGGTGACGGCAAAACTCTTCCAGATAATCATAGAACTGACCGCTTACGCTAGCGTCCTGAGCCACCTCGATGATGCTGCTTTCATTCTGCTTCATCTCGTTCATGAGGGTGGATATGCGACCTTCCCACTGCACTTTCGCCACCGATCGCGGCATGTGGTTGAGCTGCTCCATACAAGCCTTCTGGAAGGTAGGCTGGTGAAGCAGGGCATCTGTGTCCAGCTCCAGCGGCTCACCGTTGACGTCCATAAACCAGACGGGTGGTGTCGAGTTATATTTACGCAGGTTTGCAATGGACGCACCTTGTGTGCCCGTCCCTACCCCAAACTTACGGGTAAAGCATAACTCCTTGTTGCAATGAAAGTTTATCGGCGCGTCGTTACACTTGTATGCGTAATCCTTACGCTCCACCTGCTTCGCCACCGCATTAACTTCTGCTAGGGGCAGGGGAGGGTCAATGTACTGCATGTTGTAGTTCAAGATCTCACTTTCCCAGCTGTCTGGAAAAGCCTTACGCAGATACACCCCGATGTTAAACAAGCCGTTGTTGCGACCACCTTCGCTGACCTTGTTCTTACACAAAACCTGTAAGCACGGTGGTCCGTCGGCCAAGACCTTTGTTTCTCCGGTATCTACAACTTGAAGCTTGGTTATCTGCTCCTTTGTCTGAGCGTACTTTTTGTGCAGATCAAAAAACTCATCCAGAGTTGCGGATGTTCCATCATCTAGAAAAGCGTAGCGAAGCCCTTCTTCTGCATTGTAATAAGGCAGGTTCAGGAAGTTACCCACGTCACCCCGTTCAAGGTGCAGAACAACCTGCTTAGGAAAGATCTCACTTTCCCCGTAACCTAGAGCTGACGCCATACACTTGAGCGCCTTCTGAAAATCTTTTGCGTCTACCCAGTCCTTGGAAAACAGGAAGCAGTGTGCTCCGCCGGACTTAGACCTACAGACAACTAAAGGAAGCTTGAGCTTCCTTATCTTATCTATCAGCGCTGTGTGATCCAAAGGGTACTGATCGATATCTATACAACCCCATTTACAGGCGTTGTCCTCGTTGATGGGAATAATACCCAAACCATTTCCTGTCCCCGACAGGTGCCGCTCCCACAGGTCCGTGGTCCGTGGTTCGCGCAGTATGCCCGCCTTGCCCACGCTTTTGCCCGAGGAGCTTTCTTTGTCTATCCGGAAGTATCCGTAAGCCTGCTGCAGGCCGTCGAAGATAGACATAAACTTTTTTACTGACATTGAGATCCTCCAAAAATGGTGGGGGTTTCCCCCCACCAATCGGTTAGCTTAAAACGGGATGTCCGAGTTGTCGGAGGAGGAGTTGTCCTCGTTGGCGTGTTTGACCACGACCTCGCCGGCAGTGATACTACCCGCAAACTCCTTAGCGCGTTTGTACATAAACGCCTCGGAAACGGGCCCTTCGCACGACATTTCCCAACCGTGCCAGCTGCCCTTAGAGTTCTCTTCGCTAATCGTCTTCAGGTGATAAACGTGAGAGAACCGGGGTGGGGTAAAGGGTCCGTTCTTACCCTGCATGGTCCGCGATGCGATGATCGAGTTCCACTTACGAGACTTCTTCAACTGTGTTGACTTCAAAGCAATCAAAGCTGTTTCAAAAGTACCGTCGTCCTTCAACAGGAGGACGTAGTGCTGGTGCGTCTCTTCGATGTAGTCGCCACTACCGTCCATAACATACTCTTTGTTATCGTCGGGAGAGCGCTCTGTCTTAGGACGCGCTTCGCCAGCCTCGTATATCTGAACAGGCGCACCTGATCCTACACCACGAGGTGCCCACTGAATGAACCGGCGTTGATACGCGCAAGGCACGACACGAACACCGTCTTTGCCTTTGTATACTTCACCGGTCACGGTGTTATAGATGTCGCCCTTGCGAGCAACTTCGTTTGTATCCAGCACGGGGTCGTTACCAGACAGGACTTTCAGAAACGGTAGGGCTAGATCATCTTGATCTAGGTTCTCCATACCGACCCCAGCGTCCTGCTCGAACATGCTTGGATCAAACGCGGCAACTTCCGCCTTTTTAGTTTTAGCTAGTTCTTGTGCCATAATTATTTACCTTTCTTGATTACAGCTTTTTGTCCGACCCATGCGCCGAACAGTTCCATCGGGAAGTCCTCCCCGAGTTCCACGCGCTCTTTCACAAACGCACGAAGTGTCGTGGGATGAACCTCAGTTTTCTGCTGAGTTTCAAACCCGTTACTCGCCGCCATTTCATGGAACTTGCGAGCCTCGTCATCTTCACCACGACCAAACTGCGTCGAGACGCTGTTCTTTATGATGTCGTCATAACCATTATCCCGAAGCCACTGGAATGCGGTTTCGCGGTTTTTGACCAAGATGGAAGCGCCGTAAGTCTGCTTGACATCGACGGTCGATCCGTCTTCCAGAACAAAGGAAGATACACCAACCTCCGCCAACATGCCGGGCATGTCTTCGTCGGTTAGCTTTACCAAAGCTTTCTTCTCGTCCTTAAGCTCCTGCTCAAGGCGTTGAATGCTTTCTTCTTTCTGTCGGATTTGTCGAGCGAGAGCTGCGATGGAGGACAGACCAGATTGGTCTAGCTTCTCAAGAGAGGACGCACTGGTCTCCTCAAAGTCCTCTTCCATTTCTGATATTAAGTTATCGATCATTATTACCTCTTTCGTTGTTAAAGGCACTGGTACGGCCTTGACAAAGGTAGATATAATCGCATACAACAAACACGTCAATCACTTTCTGGAGAAAAAAATGAAAGACTTTGTTTTCAAGACGCAGCCGTATGAGCACCAAATGAAAGCGCTTCAAGATTCGTGGGCCGCGACCTATTACGCGCTGTTCATGGAAATGGGTACGGGTAAGACTAAGGTCGCCATTGATACAATCGCCATCTTGTATGAGCAGGGTAAGATAGACACGGTGTTAGTTATTGCACCAAAGGGCGTATACGACAACTGGGTGAGGGGAGAAATCCCCACACATTTACCAGACAGAATACCGCGCAAGATTTATCGCTGGATACCCGCGCAGACAAACAAGAACAAGGCAGAGCTGGAAGAGATTACGGATCAACCATTCGATGGTCTTAAAATATTTGTAATGAACGTTGAAGCTTTCTCCACGAACCGCGGAGCGCAGGCCGCTATGGATTTTCTAAACTTCAACCCGCATAACATGGTGATTGTGGACGAAAGCACGACGATTAAAAACCGTGCTGCTAAGAGAACAAAGAACATCGTTAAACTAAAGTCCCTTAGTAAGTACCGACGCATACTGACGGGTTCTCCTGTAACAAAGTCCCCGATGGACTTGTTTAGTCAGTGCTCTTTTCTAGATCAAAAAGCTCTGGGATTACGAAGCTATTTTGCTTTTCAAGGCAGGTACGCAGTAATGCATGTCCAGCACATGGGGCATAGGTCTTTTAACAAGATAACAGAATATCGCCGGCTGGATGAGTTAACTCAGAAGCTGGACAAGTTTAGCAACCGTATCTTGAAAGAGGATTGCTTGGACCTACCCGAGAAAGTTTACCTTCGCAGGGAAGTGTCTCTTACGGAAGAACAAAAGCGGTTGTATCTACAGATGAAAAAGCTGGCGCTCGCCAAGCTGGACAACGGCGACCTGTCTACTACCGCCAGTGTTTTGACCCAGATCATGCGTATGCAGCAGATTTGCTGTGGTTTTATTCAGCCGGACGAAGGCGATATCCAACCGATACACAACAACCGAATGTCACACCTTCTCGAAGCGGTGGAGGAAACTCAAGGCAAGTGTATCATTTGGGCAACCTATACATACGACATTAAAAACATTGCAGCTAACTTGTCTAAGCTATACGGCGAGGAAACTGTCGCAACCTATTATGGTGCTACACCGCAGGACGAGCGTCAAGAAATTGTGAACAGGATTCAGGACCCCGAAGATCCGCTACGTTTCTTTGTTGGTCAGGCCCGAACCGGCGGATATGGTATTACCCTGACACAGGCAAACACTGTTATCTATTACAGCAACAGCTACGATCTTGAAATCAGGCTACAGTCCGAGGACCGCGCTCATCGGATTGGACAGAAGAACAACGTAACATATGTAGACTTAGTTTGCCCCGACACCATTGACGAGAAGATCTTGAAAGCCCTTCGGGAGAAGAGCGACATAGCGGGTAAGGTTTTAGGTGAAGAGGCTCGGGAATGGTTGTCTTAGTCTTGGCTTAAGTACCTGTTGGCAAACTCTGTAGCGTACGGCTCAGGGATCCTACCCTCGTAATAAAGCTCCGTAGCCGGAGTTACCCAGCTGTCCAAAGCGCTTTTGTCAAAGATAAACGAATCCGTTGCGGTGTCTAAAACGGAAGGACCTTGAGACCGGTCGGTATAGTCCAACATGTCCTTCCAGAATTTTGCGTCCGCTTTCTCCCTAGTGTCATAGGAAAAACCGAATTGAGGTGCCATAGAATACGCATCGGCGGCGGAGCTAAAGAATCCTGTGTCGTTAGCTCCGGCCGCAGTTAAGAGCCTTGTTGCTAGCTCTTCAAAACCGTGAAGCCTATCCTGAGCCGCAGCCGGCTCCGTCCAACCCTCAGTGCTATTTCCGGATTGGTCCCAAGCCTTACGCAAGTTAGCTCTTCTTGGGTAACCCGTTAAGGTAAATGCTCGGTGTATCGCTTCGTGAGAGGCGACCGTTTTGTCTATGTCCATCAAGGGCTCTAATCTATCGCCTTCCGATAAACCATAATTGGCGAGCACCATCGTGTCGCCCGGCTGCTCTTCCGGATAAAATACGTTTTGATACACCTCGGGAGCAATATTCATAAAAACATCCATGTCCGACTTGTCTCGCAGCTCAAGGGCTGTTTCGTGCGGTTTCATGTAAGCGCCACGTTGTGGATGGTAGTACCTCGAACGCTTTTCCGGATCCGCATCTTCCTCATAAATATTGGAAGCTGAGGCCACTGCTTGATCATAAGGGCTGTCGAACTGAGTTCTTGCTGCGAAATCTTCCGCATCGCTTCTGGGGAAAATAAGCTGCAGTGTTGACGGGTCAAAAAAACCTGCAACGCCTCGGGGATCAAAGTTGTCGTTAGGTTGCACCAAGAAAGAGTTTCTCGACACGTCTTGTGCAACTTGGTCAAGTAAGGCACCGTACGGTTCATCTTCATACAGTTGAGGTCTTCGCATTTGACCAACTACGAAGTCTCTTCTGGCATCCGCTAAATTATATTGGGGATGGTCCGAGGGCACTGTTTCGTCAAACTGCTGACTAAAAGCCTCCTTTACATCCCCTCTTCGCAAGGCATCTTTTACACCTTGCGAAAGATTTAACATGTCCAAAAAACCTTCCATTAGCCGAACAAGCTCCCGATGCCACCCTGCTGACCCGATCGCTGTTGGACGATATCCATGTTAGGATCGTTTGGGCCAAACAGCATTTGGTAACGGCCCGGATCGACGGATGCTAGTGGAGGACGGGCCGCGGGCTGTGGCGCGGGGGCCGTGGGAGTTGGCGCGGGGGCTGCGGCTGGCGGGGCAGCTGCCGGTGCCGGTAGATTGCGACTACGCACTCTTTCTGCAACGGCTTCGTCATCCTCACGAGTTAGTTCTTGAATCTCTCGGGCACTTTCTCTTACCACAGAGGGGGCACTTGGTGCGGTGGCATCTAACATTTGGAGACCCCTCTGTATTAAATAGTCACCCGTCCCATCCAAAATATAGTTAAAGGTTGCTCTTACATCGTCTGAAAATCTAGTCTTTGGAACGCCTGTTACTCCCGGCTCTCCTAACTCTTGAAATCTTCTCATAGCTGCTGCGAGTTTCTGAGGATCGTTCATGAGTTCTATAGCTACCTGAGCTTTAGTAACGTTTGGAAGAGTGTCTAGAAGACGAGCAAGCGCTTCTCTACCAGCTCGGGCACCTTGGCTTTGAGCAATAATGCTTGAGGCTGATCCGCCGAAAGATTCATAAATCTTACCCGCCGCAGAAGAACCAGCTAAGGAAGCTATAACCGAAGCAAAGTAAGTAGCGTCTGCCTCATCAAGGTTGAAAGGTATTCCGTCTCTAATGTTTCGCTCAAGTCTAACCGCTTCTGAGATACTTTGCTCAAAGCTTGATTTTATGTCTGGCGTCCAGAGGTCGTTTTCTAGCATCCAGTCTGCCATGCTAAGACCGCTCATCCCCGGACGAGGTTGAAAAAGCCTTTGATGCATTCTTAGAAAGCTTGGGTTTGAACCCTCAATGTTCCCAAAACGCAGTGCATCTTCAATAATTGCTGTTTTAAGACCTTCAACGGCTGATGACCTTCTGCGAGCAATAGCATCCGACCTAGATAGATAAGTTCCTTCAGGCGCAGGATCACCCTCGGGTGTACTGGGAATTAAATTGTCTTCCCGTGAGCTTGCACTTCCAAAAACAGGCCCTCTTGCGGTTCGTTGAGGACCCTCTATCGAGCTTTTAATTCTCGATATGATCTCTTCGGGAGAATCTATAACACGATCATCTTCTGTTATTTCATTAAGAAGCGGAGCGTTGTTTATATCGCTCAGTGTTTTGTTTAAATTGGCAAAAGTTGTCTGTGGGTTGTCTATCCATTCGGTGATGATGGATGTTGGATCTTGTGTACCTTCTCTAGATACTACGCCCGGGGTAGGACCGTCTGAGACGAGACCAGCCCGTTCCGGTGTAATAAAGCTTAACAGACTATTTTTTGAATAAGCGTTTTTCCGGTCTAGTTCCGCTTGCCTTTCATACGTACGTCTTAGGATCTCAAAACTATACGGGTTTTCCAAGTCCTCCCGTACGTTTCTTCCTATACCCTCTAGAAAGTCAATAACCACTCTATTTTCTTCTAAAAACCGAGTGTATGCCGCAGCGTTAAATTCAGGTTCACCCGTGCTTGGGTTTATTCTATAAAGATTTTGGTCTGCGGCAAATCTAATTAATTCTTCAGAAAGACTTTCTGGGTTTTCTAGATTTTCTATTGAACCCCTAAACCGAGGATCAAGTAAATCATTTTCGTCTATGTATCTTTTTAGCGTTGCAAACTCTTCCGCAGCACGAGCATTTAAAAACTCGTTTGGACCACGATTAAAAACGTAGGGTATTTCTTCGGGGAAAATAGTGGGTACGCCATGTCTCGTTGGGTTTATCTGTAAGCCCAAAGTGCTGCGTGTAAAGATCTCGTTGAGGGAGCGACTGTAAGCTCTAGCGGTGGCTAGCGGGGTTCTGACATCTAAGGGAAGGTCTTCCGCGAAGTTAGTCATGTTATCAATGTCGTCGTCAAACGCACGGACCATCTTAAAAAAGAGACGAGCTTGAGCTCTATCCGGGTTGGCTCCGTCCATTAACGCAACGGCTTTGTTTAAAGCGGCAGAACGCATGCTCACCAATTCCCCTACTGTGGGAAAAGAGGGTGGTTCACCCGTCGAAGTTGTTGGAAATAATGACGCTCGGTTTTGACCGATTATTAAAGCTGCCGTAGCCTTATAGGCTTCCGCCGCCTTACGGTTATTAGCTCCACGCCGTCCCGGACCAACGATTTGGCTCAATCTATCAGCCTCGTCGTTTAACAATTTTATCCGCTCCTCTAACGGAAGATCTCTATATGCAACGCCCTGCGCATTTTTCTGATCTAAAAAATCATCTACAATTCCTTCAAAAGGGGTGCCAACAAGCTCTCCTCTAGCCCTTGTATGGGCCTCTCTAAGTCGACCAAGACTTTCAGCCGCCTGACTTGGCTTCGAACCAGTTATCTGAGCCCGGCTTTGTTCCACAAAATTAGAAAGAGGGCTGCCCATTCGAGCCACAAACTCAGACCGTGCACCAGCCATTCTTTCACTCTGGGTTAGCGATCCGGAAGGAGCAGCTTCTTCCATAAGTCGATCATAAACCCGTATGTAGTTTGGTAATTCTACAGGCTCTCCGTCGGCATTAAAGTAACGATCTATAAGCGTGTTGCTTGGAATTTTTTGGTAAAAATCTCTTTCCTTACGTCGGCTAGCCGCCAAAGTCTGGCTCCAAACGTTAAGAACAGCCTGCCCCAGTTGGTCTGCTGACCTGACTGTTCCCGGTTGTGTTGTGCCCTGAACTAAGTCTTCGGTATCGACTCGACGAACCGTTGCCGCCGCCTCTTGAACACGTCCTAATCTTGAGTCTAATTCATCTCGAATACTGTCATCGAATTTAAGAGACAGGAGATCGGACAAATATACCAGCTGTGCCGGATTATTCCTTTGATATGTTTCCCGTATTTCATTTGTTAGGAACTGTTGAAAGCGCAAAGTTGCCGCATTTTTTTCTTCTAAGAACCGCGTCTCGTCAATCTGACTTAAAGTTTTATCCAAATCTCTAAAAGTGGGTAGTTGTGTTAGCTGCGCGGGCGATAACGGTATAACGTTTCCTGCTGGATCTCGGGGAGGGTTTTGTAGAGCGTCTATGGCAAAACGAATCTGCTCCTCTGTCAGCTCATCATTAAAGCGAAGAGAAGTGAACAAGTCTCGTAAAAAAGCGTTTTCCGCTTTTAAACTAGCACCACCTGCAAAAACACCGTACTGACGTTTAAGCTGATTAGTCATCGCCTTACCGAGGTTATAAGCGCCACGGAGACTGCTTGTGGCGGCCTCTCCCGTCAAACCACCTAAAACCTCAAACCCCAACCTAGCTACCCCGTCATCGGGGTTTGCAAAAAAAGGTACAAAGGCCGCCCCGCCTATCACACCACCCTCTGAAGGAAGCTCGCCAAAAATGGTTCTTACGGGTGCGGTACCGTAGCTTTGACCAACCCTTACAGCCATTCTTTCCACACCGGAAAGACCCCGTTGCGTAAGGGGTTTTTTGCCTATAGGTAGGTCAGGTCCTACAAAATCTTGCGGCCGGTCTGGAAACAAAAGTCGTGGTATCTGGGATGCCATGACAGATGTTTGCTCTCTAGGTAATTCTCTTAACAAAGAAAGACCCATAATCGCATCTACAGCAGTCTGACCGATATTTCTCTTCACGGCAGATTGCATCGTAGGCAACACAGGTGCCTCTGGCCCAAAAGCTTGTGCCACAGCCGCGTCAGTTAAAAGAGCTGCACCAGTTCCCGCAGCTAAAGAACCCAAACCGGCAGCTACTGTTCTTTTAACAGGGCCCGCTCCCTGTAGCGAACCATATATTCGGGGGAAGGTAGAAACCATAGCTTGACGGGCGGCAATTGCTTGAGGCGCATACCTAAAAGCTGTTCCCGCAATAGTCGCCTCCGGCAGAGGATTACCCTCACTGTCGGTAATTAGGTTTCTGACTATCTGATCAGCCCCAGTAGGCTGATCAAAACCGGGTATTCTACCGCGTAACAAGCTGTCTCCGCGCATCAAAGAATCGTAAAAGTCTTCGGGGTCATAACCCAATTCTTCAAAAATATCCGCGTTTTGCTCGGCTACAAAACTGGCGGCATATCGAGCTAGTTTATCTCGACTTTCCCGGCTCGGTGTTTCAGCGTTTAAGTATCGAAGGGTAGCTGCTAACTCGTCAGAACTTTCAAAAACAATCGGGTTAAAAGTAAACCCCAGTTCGGCTACGGCTCTGTTTGCTTCCCCTTGAATTTGTTCCGCCGCCTCTCTGTCTTGCTCCGCCTCTTGGGATGCGGAAACAGGATCCGGCTGTTTTGATCCCAATCCCGCTACGCCTAAAGTTATGCCCGCCGAACCGCCGCCTACTTTCATTCCAGAAGTTACTGCCATTTTTTAAGCCTTAATTTAGTTACCTGACCCGGAATGCAGCGTCTTGCTGCTGGAGTTTGTTATACAATTCTGCACGAGCAGGGTCATTGTTGATAACATTCCTTTGCATTTCGTCGCTTAGTTCAGGGAACTGTTCAAGAATTTCTTGTTCGAAGTTGTTGCCGAAGAAGCTTAAAGAATTTCGAACAGCAGAAAGGTCCGTCTGCAAGTCTCTAAACCGTTGGGCAGTCATAACACCAGCGTAACGAGACTCTTCTATTCCCTTTTTAATAATAGCCGCTTCTTTGTATTTAAGAAGATCGTGCAACTTAACCATTTTTGACAGCTGAGTGTTGTCGGAACCAAATAAACCAACGTCAAGCAGTACCGGCTGTACTTGTTCGATGTCAAAATTAGTTACACGAGAGGTGTTTGTGACAAGACCCGGAAGTACCATCTTATTAAATAGTTTAGCTGTTTGTTTTGCTTGTACGGAGTTTCCTGTAAAACCAAAACCAATGATACCCAAGGCGCTATCCACAGCCCTTGCCACCACAGAACCCAAACCGGTTACGTCTCGGGTAGATTGCACAACCTGTTGGCTCTGATTACGCGCCCACAGATCCATATCAAAATCTAATAACTCGTTGAGTTCGTTATAATCCCCTCTGCTTATCGGCTCTGAGGTTAGCTCAGAAATTTCGGACCTACTATAATCTTTCAGTTCTGTTGGTGGTTCGTACATTGCTTCGGCCAGATCCGCGAAGTAATTACCATACTCTACCAAATTACGCATGTTGATAACTTCAGCTTCTGGAATCGGGGCTATGTTACCAAAACCGGCGTCTGTCAATTGATTTACCGAAACATAGTCACCAGCGCCCGGAATAAGACCGTCGTTTACAATTAATCCATTGTTTGTCTGTCCCACTATACGCCGCGCCCCGCTAGGGTCTACGACAAGAACGTTGCCGGTCAAATTTCCAGATGCATTTGCTATTCGAATAAAATTAGAGTCGGGGTTTTCTGCAATCATTTCGTTAAAGTCAGAAGCGTTCATTGAAATAGGAAGACCGTTATTGACTTTTCCCGTAGTGTCTTGAACGGTGATTACAGTACCACCTGATGAACTGCTCTCACCAAATTTATCAAGGTCAGTGCCTCTTACAAGTACAAGCCCTGAACCAGCTACTAAGCCAGACGCTCTGTTGAAAGCTGCACCGTCTTGTAAAGAAATATTAGATTGCGGGCCGGATCCAAAATCAAAGGTTTCAACATCACCTGTGTTGGGATTTACGACAAAGTATTGTTCTTGAGAACCACCACCCGTCGAAGAAATATCTTCGTCTGCGGTTTCCCTTATAATAAATCCGGGTCCTAGGTTTGCTGACACAATTCTTAGCTCGTTATCCGTTAAAGCCCGTGTTTGAATAAGGCTTCCATCCGGCCCAAATATAGAATACAAGCTTGCATCCGTTTCGCCTGCGTCCAACATCTTTAATTGCAATGCGCGTCGAGCGTCTTGGTCCGCAAGTGATCGTTTTTGAGCATCCGTTAGTGCGGCGAGGTCCAGCTTAAGGTCTTGATCTCGGAACCCACGCTCTGCCTCTGAAATTGCTGCGGCTTGCCTCGCCAAATTATCAAACATTTCGCTTCCGCTAACCGCTCCGGAAAGCTTCTCGAAGAAGCTCATTGGAGAAGCTGTGGGAGAAGCTAGGAGAAGACCCGCCTTACCTAAGTCGCTAAGGAATTGAGTTTTCGCAGCTTCTCTAACGTCGGATCGAGAGGCTTCCCGATCTGCTTCAGAGATTAACCCTCTGTATAAGTCTCGGCTTTCCTGAAAGTACTCGTCCAGAGACCTTTCGTCCCCGTAGCCAAGTTCCGACATTAGGCTATCCAACGGATCAACGGTATCCGCAGCCAGTTCTGCAGACTCGGAAGAAGGGTCCATGCCCTCCATAGCTGCTTGCGTGTCCGGAAGCTGCGCTCCGCCCTCGCCAAGCGTTTCCTGCTCGTACGAAGAAGCGTCTGCCGAGATAGGGTCGGAACGGTAGTCCCGAGGCATTCCTCGTATAGCCTCTGGAATAGGTTGGTCCAAGTCTTCGAAACGAAATCTCTCAGAAGGCCGGAGATACATAGGCGTTTCGGGGGTGTATCCCGGCGGACGTGGTATACTAAGAATTTGCCCCGAGGGTCGAGCCTCCATAACCGAAGTGAAGTCCGGTAGCATTGCGTTTGGAAATGGACCCGGGCGGCGAACTACGCCGCCTTGATTAAAATTTACAGGGGGCGGCCCCTCCGGAGCACCCATTCCTACTGTAGACATAATCCCGCCAGCCATGTCTCCTTCAACAGGAGCCGACATCTGCTCTTGAGCCAGACCGCCGATGCCCTGATCCACCGACGCCATTTGAATAACAGGCTGAACCAAAGTCAAAACAGACTCAGGTGTTTGCTGTGCGTCTTCCGGACCAACCAAACCAGCCAACTCAGAACGACGCTCCTGAACAGATGCCTCGTCACCGCGCATCATGTTCATTACTTCTTCGTAACTTCCAGCCTGATCCAAATCACCGACGGTTTGTGAAGCTTGAGCTAACATTGACTCAAGTTCAGCAGGATTAACCGCTTCTTGGGCCGCGGCCATCGGGTCTACGGGAGGGGGAGCCGCCGTTGCAGGGGGAGCCATCGGCATCGGGGCCGGGGCAGGAGCGGCCATCGGCATAGGAGCTGGGGCAGGAGCGGCCATCGGCATAGGAGCCGCAACACCGCCCTGCTGCATGTATCTAACCGGTCCGCCCTTGGCAAACATTTGACGGTTCATAACAGATCTGTTCATTTTGTTCACTCCTACCCGCTATTGCCAAACACTCTTTGAGCGTTTGCCGCGGCAGTTAATCCTGCAATGCCCGTTCCAAGGAACTGCTGTACCGGCGAGGCTTGTGCCACATAACCTGCGGTGCTCGTCATCTGAGACGATGGTGTACCACGAAGAATGTCACTAACAAACCCAAGATTTTGATAAGGCTGCTGATAAGCCGCCATCTGGTTGCGGTAAAGCGCATCCAGTTCACCCTGTTGTTGAGCCTGCTGACGTGCGCCCATATCAAACAAGAAGCCAGCTTGCTGCTGACCCATCTGCTGCGCGGTCTCACCAAGAGCCGCCTGACGAAGACCCAACGTGCTTAGTGCGTCGCCTGCCTGCAAACCAAGGCTGCCGTACTGTAGACCAAGACTTCCCAGCCCCTCACCAACACGGCTTCCCAGCTCAGTGCCTTGCAGTCCAAAACGACCCGCAGCTTCCGCAGCACTCAGCGCGGTTCCAGCGCCGGCTTGACCAAGTTGACCATACAGTTGGGCAGCCTGCTGCGCTCTCTGAGCTGCGCTCTCAAAACCGGCTTGACGCATCTGAGCCGCGGTCCGTGCTTGTTGTTGCAAGACGTTGCGACCAAGTTCCGCCTCGGCGATCGCCGAACGAGATCCGCCAAAAGCACCCGCACCCACAGCCTGTGCTCGTTGTCCCTGCTGCGCGATGTCGCCTTCGCGACGAATGTCCTGCATCGCCTGCTGAACGGCCGCGTCTTCGTATGGGTTAAAAAATGCCTGAGCCCTAGACGGCGCAAGGCCCGCCATGCCGAGGGCCGCGGCCCCTTGTCCAAACCGACCGGCTTGCATGAGACCCTGTTGCGCCGCGGACACCTGCACTGGGATCTGTCGACCAGCTTGTGTCATGTATTGTGTGGCAGCTTGCTGATAGGGCTGTGCTCCGGGTAGAACACCTGCAATAGCACCTTGAGCATCACCTGTGGTGTAGCCGGCTTGCTCTAAATACGGAACATAGTTGCCAATCCCGGACCCAGCTAAACCTGTGGCAGCGGACTGTAAACCAGAGAAACCCGCGATCTGCTGGGTTGGTACTGGAGTGGGCTGGTTAATAAGATCTTGTGCCGCGTTGAAAATACCAAGGCCCGCGGCTTCTATTTCAGGAGCGGGCCTTTGAATTACCGTCTGGGTTGTGTTTTGAGTCATTAGGACGCTCTTCCCCGGCTTTCTAGGTTTCGCATAACAGAGTACATGTTGTTGATACCTTTGTTAAGGTTCCCGTTCCCCGCGCCACGGACCGCGTCCGTAGTCATGACAAACTCTCCGGGCATGAGCATGGCTCGCACACTGTCTTCCCCCGGCGTACCCTCGTTAGGCATAATGCCGCCGTTGCGGCGCGGAAATACTTCACCACCCTCGGCCATCGTAATCATCGGTCTATCAAACACGGAGCCTTCGCCCTCCGGGCGAGTAAAGGGGTAGGGCTGATAAAAAGATTGAGGCGCTGTAGAAACCACGTCCCCAAAACGACTTTCCGTTCTGACGTCTGATATGTTTGGAGCAGGACCGTAATCAATTCGTGGTGTGTATTGCTCTGGGTTTTGCTCGTATAACTGAGCACCGGTTAATTCAAAACCTTCTGGAAGTTCTGGTTCAAATTTTGGCCTCTCAAAACCTCCCGCTGCACCAGCTACGCCCAGACCTGCCACGGCGAGGGGTCCGTACTTACGTAAAAAGCTTGGATCAGTAGAGGGATCCGGGAAGAAAAGGTTTTGTGCTTTTGAAAAGAAACCGTCGCCCGAGGTAACAGGTGCCTTCGAGGTGACGGGTACATTCGACGAAAAGGTGGATAAGTCGGGTTTTATGGGCTTAGGTGCCGTTGTGATCGCGTCAGAGGCAACATCGGCAGTCGTTGTTACTGTTGTAGTAGGGTTGGTGGCTGCACTTGCAACGTCAGTCGGGGTAGCCGAAGCCCCTGAAGTAGCTGGGGTAGCTGGGGTAGCTGGGGTAGCCGAAGCCCCTGAAGTAGCTGATACCGCCGTGTCAGCACCCGCACCAGCACCCGCACTCGTTCCAGCCCCCTTGTACTCAACAGGGGCGGGGGTCCTTGCTCCGCCAAACATTGAACCTACAGACGCTTTAAGGGAACCGATGCCGCCACTTAGACCACCTTGGAAACCACCTTTCTGGAAACCTTTTAAGAACCCGCTACCGAAGCTGCTTGCTGCGCCCATAAGACCGCCGGTCAAACCAGCTTTGAGGGCATCACCAAAATCACCCCCATTCATCAGGGTGGCAATACCGGAGCCCAAAGCACCCGCCGTAATTGCGCTTAGGCCAAGACCGGCTGGTCCGAGGACCATGGGCAGAACGATAGGAGCTATCTTCTTAAATACTTTTACAACACCTTTGAAGGCTTTTGATATGCCTTTGAAAAGCTTCTTAAAAAAGAACTCCGGTAAGCCGGTGTCAGGGTTCAGGCTGTTTGCCTCAGAACCAACGACATACCGTTCCGGATCTTCTACGCCTTGTTCCCGCAAGTTGTTAAAGATGTCCTCACGAAGTTTCTCGTTACCTTCGATCAAAGCGCGTGGAATAATAAGCTCGCCGGTTTCAACGTGAGCTAGTGTGTCGTCTCCAAAACGACCGTAACCCGCCATCCGTTTGGCAACATCTGAGAACTCCGCAATGCCGGCTTCGCCAAACTCTTTCTTGGCGTCTTCGGCTTCCATAGCCTCAACTTCTTCTTCTGTACCAACGAAATCCGCGATACCGCCCTCGGGGACGATAAGCTCTTCAAATTTTTCGGCGGCTTCTGCCATCTAAAGCTCCAACTTTTGAGACACGGCTTTATCCTAACTATAAGCCCGTTTTACTAAGTAGTCCATAACCCCTGTTTAAGGCTGGGACGCGGTGATTTTCTCGACGAACTCGCCGTCTTCATAAATGTCTAACTCAAGCTGACCGGAAGCCCGTAATGCGGATAAATCCTCCGTCGGAGCCCAGTCTGCCGTTGCCATGTCTATGCACCCGTCTATTGCAAGAGCGCGATCTTCGTCTGTGAAATAGGTGGCTCCGTCTTCGCCGACCTTGATAACTGCTGTAAAAGCCATTGCTTACCCCTATAACTTTTCAATTAATAAACGAGACTGGTTTACGTTTAGAATTGATGTTCCGGCAACCCCATCTCTGAAAGCTCGGATATCTAAGATATCACTTGCAGCACAATTAACGAAATCTTCAATATATGCGGTCGCGTCGTCTACATTACTGGCTCCACGTATATAACTGCCTCGGCCTCTGCCGGATTCGGCTGTCGCGTTCTTAAAAATTTGAAGCTGCAAACTCAGCCTTTGTTCTGTGCCGCCCCTAGTGAACGTGACTTGACCGTATATGCGGTAGACCCCCGCCACAGGAACCGTGATCCGTCCACCGCTTTCCGTGAAAGAACCTTGATTGAGAAGCTGCGAGTTGAAGTCTACCACTGTCGGTGTGAAGCTAGCGTTGTGGTTTGTGGTGGTATCCGTAGAGGTCGCTGAGTAATAGTATTTATTTGCTTCCGGATCTACGCCCGTTGCTATCGCAACCGTCCCAGATCGAAACGTCAGTCCCACAATGCCGTTTGCGGGGATTGCTACCGTAGCTGGGTTAGTAACGGCAGTTCCGTTTACATAGATGGTTAGTCCTGAAGCAGGCGTCAGGGTTCTAGCAGTACCGTTCCCGTCAAAAAGTATTGTATCATCTTGCGCGAAAGTTCCGGACGGAACAGTCATGTTGCCCGTCATAGTAATTTTTTTGTTAGCATCAGAAAGCACAACCGTTCCAGTGGTGGTGCTGCCCGAAACTATTCGTCCAACCATCTCTGTGGATTTTACTGTTCCGGAAACCTCAAGCGCTTCGGAGGGGCTTGACGTTCCGATCCCAATGCGTCCGTTATCATGAATACGAAAACGCTCTGTTGCATCAATAGCGAACGACATCGCGTTAGATGTAGCTATCTCAAACGCGCTGTTTATATTATCTGCTGGTGGCGACTTAATCTGAAAGGTTCTGTTTGGCGCGGCAGTTCCCTGATAGACCAGCGACAACAAAGTCCTGTCCGTGGTCCCCGTCTCAATCTCTAACTGTGTGCCAGTCCACCGAAGGTCGGCGTCGCCTTCAATTGTGGTAGCGTCCGTCCATACAGCAATTTGATTGTTTGCGGGCGTTCCGGTGTTTGAGACGTTGCCACCACCACCGCCGCCGGCTGTTGTTTGCGTCGTGCCATCAGGGAATTTTATGCCGCCCGAGGTAGACTCAATAATCCCAGTAACAGTTAATGGCGATGAAGGCGTGGTCGTGCCAATACCCACCCTTTCATCGGAGTTGTGGATCGTGAACCAACCTGTACCGTTCTTCACTCCAACGAACTGTGTTATAAGGTACGCAGAGCACTCAAACTGAAAGAAGTGGCCACCTCCCCCGTCTGCGTCATTGAGGGCCTGAAATCTCAGCAGGTTAGTATTGCCCCCCGAGATAATCCACTGCTTGGCATTGGCAGCTGCGTTCGTGTCTTCAAATCGAATGCTAGGATTAACGGTAGCAATGTGTAAGGATTCTTCTGGCGAGGTTGTGCCGATCCCTACACGACTGTTAGCGATGTCTACGTATAAAGTGCCGTCTGCCACCGCTTGATTAGAGCTGTTCCCGACAAACAACCGGCCTGTGTTAAGATTAGGCACAGCATTTGTACGGCCCGCACCCATAATAAAGATGCTACCAGCAGATGCGTGAGATCGTGTAACCTTAGCCAGCTTTTGGAGTTGAGAAGATTCCCCTGTCGGGGGTGTGTCAGACAGCACACCCGGCGTGTTAGAGACAAAAAGCTCGTCGCCTTCCGAAAAGGCCGAGGTGTTCAAACCTTGTAATATTCCACTGGTGTAAACATCAACAGGGTTGTTTATTGATGCCGCCTCCGCGACAACACCAAAAGCAGGCATTTCGGCGGGCACGTCAGCATCCGCCTTAAAAACTATGGTTGTATTGCCCGAGATACCATTAAGGTAAACAACGTCGCCTTTCGCCAGCGCCTCGCCTGCTTGAGCCTTAAATAAAGTAGCGCCTCGAAGATCACCGATAAATTCGTCGGCTTCCACATTGCCCGTTACAACAAGTTCTTGACCGTCCCACGTGAAGTTTGCGGACCCGCCAATAACGTTTGTCTCTGTGAAAAACGCAACTTCGTTTACGCTGCCCGTGCCGTCGTGATCGACATTGGAAGCTCGTTCCTGCTGAACAAAAACAGAGAAGTTTCGAACAAGATCCGCAAAGAACCGTTGGTTGTACTCAACCGGCGGATTACCGAAAAACGGTATCGCTGTCTTTCGGCTCATCTTTTTCCATCCTGCCTTACGTCAACCCGAGGCGTACCAAGACGCCAAGCTGTTCCTGTTTCATCTGAGGATATCTTCAAAGAGAAAGATCGGCCCCGTAACCTAACAAAAGCTTGCTCCGT
>Ga0181380_1000276_pt1 | contig 23900 bp, 25 predicted proteins | sample 3SPOviralmetaG_FD_130116 | JGI IMG/M metagenome (GOLD analysis project Ga0181380, IMG submission 130116) | Marine viral communities from the oligotrophic San Pedro Time Series (SPOT) site, San Pedro Channel, CA, USA - 3 SPOT_SRF_2009-08-19 | ecosystem: Environmental > Aquatic > Marine > Strait... | reverse complement strand
AGCGTATCATTGCGCTGCATGGTGTCAATGGCACTTGTTCTAACACCACTATCTTTGGTGCTATCGACTTCTTCTGTCTCAATGGGCAGATCACAGGCGATCACAATAAAGTTATGCGTAAGAACACTAGCAACTTTAGCCTAGACAGGTTCATCACTGAACTGCACAAGTCACAACAAGACTTCACTGCACAGGCAGAACAGATGCAACGCTGGGCTAACACAAGCCTGATGCACGTTGATGTCAAGGCTATGCTTGAAGGCATTATGAAGTCGGATCGCAAGTCAGAGAAGATGTATGGCTTATACAATCAAGAGGTAGCCACACGTGGACGCAATCTGTGGGCATTATACTCTGCCTTCACTAACTATGCTACCTATGCAGACGAGCGTAATGGCTTTGCCCTGCGTAACACTGGCAGCGACACACAGTCTAAGTCATTGTTTATGCGGGAAATTGAGGTAGCTAATTGGGTAAATACGCCACAGTTTCAGGCTGTTGCGGCTTAACTATAACGAAAGGGGTGTGCTATGCAAGGTACAGTAGACAATGCAATGGGTATGTTAGTCGGACTTGCTGTGGGTGATGCGCTTGGCGCACCCCTAGAGTTTCAAGACGCGAGAGAACCCGATGATTATATAACTAAATATCACACAGGTGGTATATGGAACGTAGAGAAGGGTGAGTGGACAGATGATACAGCTATGGCTTTTGCTATGGGTAGTGCCATTCGCGCAGAAGGGGCGTTTGATGCAGACGTAATCATGCAAAACTTTTGCAAATGGTGGTTAGATGGTGCGTTTATTCCTCGCGGCGTTTGTTTTGACATAGGCACTACCACTGTAAATGCCTTGCGTAAATATGCAGATGACCCATCAAGACCCTACGCTGGCTCAACTGACCCTAAAAACTCTGGTAATGGTGCGCTGATGCGTATTGCACCTATTGTTTTATGTGCTAAGTCTAGGGAGCATTTGGTTCAGCTTGCTACGCAGCAGACACTGCTTACCCACGGCACTGAAATGTGTGTGTTGTATAGCAGAATGTTTGCAGAGGAATTGTATGCGGGTAGCCCACTACAAAACTACACATCATTCAGGCATCCTATTGATATAGATAGAAAAAATGTTATGTCTGGTGGGTATGTAAAAGAAACATATGAGGCAGCTATGTGGGCATTTCAGACAACAAACAATTTTGAGGACTGCGTAATCGCTGCAGTCAATCGGGGTCACGACAGTGACACGACAGGCGCAGTAGCTGGCATGATAGCTGGCGCACATTATGGTATATATAATATACCTAAAAAGTTTACACAAGAACTAATGTGGTACGATAAATTACAGCAGTTGGCAATTGACTTATATTACATGGGAAACAAGTGACATGACAACAGTAAACGTACTATCTCAGAATTATTATTCTTCTATTGATTACAAGAACTTACGTGATGACACTAAGGCACAGTATCAATACTTTCTAGGTGTTATGATGGACACAAATATAGATGATAAAGTATTGGGTAACATAGAGTATCGTCAGGTGTCAAGTAAACGTGCTAAGATTGCGTATGATATTTGGTGTGAAAGAGGTATACCTTTTGCCAATCACATCATGGCTGTTGCTCGTATACTTTTCAATTACGCTGTGCGTATGGAACACATACACATAAATCCTTTCTCTACGGTGCGTAGGAGAGCCGCTGAGAGGCGCAAGACAGTATGGGCTAGGGAACATATACAGATGTTCTTAGACACAGCATACGGCGATTTTAAGACTAGGAACATTGGTTTGATTGCACACATGGCATATGCTTGGTGTCAAAGGATTGGTGACATGCGACTACTATCATGGGATGCCATCGACTTCGACAACGCTCGTGTGTTTATTGAGCAGTCTAAACGTAAAGCAGAGGTACATCTGCCTATCGAAGATGATTTGTTAGATATGCTAGTACAACAAGAACAAGACTTTGGCTTTCAGCAATATGTCGCACCTCGCCCTAATCCTATTGCGGGTGAATACAGACCCTATACGCTACATAAACTGCCTAAATACGCACGTGAGGTGATGGATGCTGCGGGATTACCCAAAGAACTACGTTTATCTGACTTGCGTAGGACAGGCACAACAGAAATGGTAGAGGCAGGTGTCGGTATGGCACAAATTATGTCGGTTACAGGACATGCTAACCCACAATCTGTCAAGCCTTACATGAAAAATACGTATGCCAGTGCAAATAATGCATTGACAGCTAGAAAAATACATGGTAAAAGCATCTAACTGCCGCAAAGGAAAGTGATATAATATGAATTATATATATAATATAGTAAGTGATTTAAACTTATCTAATGGTGAAACTAAACGCATGAACTGTCCTGAGTGTGGCGGTACTAAGACATTTACTGTTACTAACAACATGGGTAGTCTCGTATGGAACTGCTACAAAGTTTCTTGTCCTGTTAGCGGTGGTACACTTGTCCACCTGTCTGTAGATGACATTCGTGCTGGCTTTGCAGGAGCAGAGAAGTTTGCGGATGAAACATTTGAGTTACCTGATTACATTGTACCACACAGGAATAAGCGTAGCGTACTCAGCTTCTGCTTCCGCTACAAGCTAGACCCAGATGAATTGGGTGTGATGTATGATGTGAAGGATGATCGTATTGTTTTTCCTGTTATGCACGAGGGAAAGATTGTAGATGCAACAGGCCGCGCTATCGGCAAGCGTCTACCTAAATGGAAAAGATATGGAAAAAGTGGCTTGCCATACACATATGGTTGTGGTAAAGTCGCAATAGTTGTTGAGGACTGTGTGAGTGCAGCCGTTGTTGGTTACGGTTCCTTTGTCGGGGTTGCGCTTCTTGGTACATCTCTTCAAGATACGCATAAAGGGTATCTCACACAGTTCTCAACAGCCATAATAGCGTTAGACCCCGATGCGCTACCTAAGACGTTACAGATGGCAAAGGAATTACGAGGACACGTAAACGATGTTCGTGTACTCAAATTGAAAGATGACTTGAAATATCGTAACCCGACAGATATGGAGAATTTAAATGGAATTATCACTGATTAGAAGTTTAATGGATAGGGAGTTCTACGAAGACCATCGTGGCGCACGTTGTCCTGATCGTTTGTTTAGTAAGGATGTTCGCAAGATTAAGCAGGCTATTGATACTGCTATGGATCGTTATGAGCGTACTGTGACACCTGATGAGATTGAGGCATTGTTTATGTCTAACAATCCAACTTTGACCACTGCACAGAAGCAGGCATACTCTGCCTTGTTCCACAAGATTAAAGCAGAACAGCCTATGGGTGGTGATGTGGCGCAGGAAGTGTTGTCTAAGCTGTTTCAGCAGGTTGTTGGCGAGGACATTGCCAATCTTGGATTTGACTATGTGAATGGTGACAAGTCTAGTCTTGAGCCACTACGCATACTCCTTGAGCAGTATGGAGATGACTTTACGCCTGATCTAAATATCGAGTGGGATGACATTGACATGGACACTCTACTAGCACGTAATGATCTTGAGGCACGTTGGACTTTCAACATCCCAAGCCTCACACGTAAGGTTGAGGGCGTTAATGCTGGACACTTGATTGAGATTGGTGCTAGACCTAACACTGGTAAGACATCTTTCCACGCCAGCTTGATTGCAAGTCCGGGCGGCTTCGCCCAGCAGGGTGCTAACTGCATTGTGTTATGTAACGAGGAAGGCTATCACCGTGTCGGTGCTAGGTATCTGACTGCCGCTACTGGCATGACTATGCAGGAGATTAAGAGTAACCCTGCCAAGGCTCGTGAACTGTATGAGCCAGTCAAGAACCGCATTAAGATTAAGGATGCAACAGGGCGTGATATGAATTGGGTAGAGTCAATCTGTAAGTCATACAAGCCTGACATTGTTCTGCTTGACATGGGTGACAAGTTTGCTAAAGGCGGGTTCGCTCGACAAGACGAGTCATTGAAAGCTAACGCAGTACACGCAAGGCAGATTGCCAAGCAGCATGAGTGTGCTATCTTTTATATGTCGCAGCTATCTGCAGAGGCAGAAGGTAAGGTTCTTTTGAACCAGTCAATGATGGAAGGCTCACGTACAGGTAAGGCTGCTGAAGCTGACCTGATGGTTTTGATTGCCAAGAACCCTGTCGTAGATGGGCAAGAAGAAGAGGACACACAGCGTCATTTGAACGTAGTAAAAAATAAGTTGTCAGGTTGGCATGGTGTGGTACACTGTGAACTTGAGTATAGAACAGCGAGGTATACAGTATGAAGCTAACACTTGATGTAGAAAACACAACAACGCAGCGTGATGGTAAGATGCATCTTGACCCTTTTGAGCCTACTAACTCATTGACTATGGTTGGTGTGTTGACTGACCAAGGGCAAGAAGACTTGATTACCTTTGACCACAATGAGCGTGAGCCTACGTATCATGGACACAACCTGCTTCAGAAGTGGCTTGATCAGGCTACTGTGCTTATCTGTCACAATGCTGCATACGATTTACTGTGGCTATGGGAGTCTGGCTTTACCTATGATGGCCCTGTCTTTGATACAATGCTTGCTGAATATGTACTGCAGCGTGGTAACAAAGAACCGTTGTCTCTTGAGGCTTGTGCAGAACGATACGAGTTGGAGACTAAGAAACAGGATACACTAAAAGAGTATTTTAGAAAGGGCTACAGCACACGTGACATACCTCACGATGAATTGTCTGAGTATCTATCTGCTGACCTTCGCGCTACGCAGCAACTGTCTGACAAGTTGATGTATCGTTTGAATACGCCCACTGATAGCGGTTTGCGTGGCACAGTAGACCTGACCAATCAAGTATGTGTTACACTTGCACGTATCTATCAGCGTGGCTTTGCGGTTGACTTATCTAAGTTAGATGAGGTACGCAGCGAGTTTGAACAGGAACGTGACGAGTTGGAGAAGGCACTGCAGTCTCATGTACGCAATGTAATGGGCGATACTCCTATCAATCTTAACAGTCCAGAACAACTAGGCTGGGTTATATATGGTAGGAAGGTTATTGATAAAGCGGATTGGGCAAGTAAGATTGATCCGTATATGGATGACGTAGAGTTTCGCAGCATGGTATCTTACGGTACAGAACGTCTGTATAAAACTGTAGCACAACAGTGCCACACTTGTAATGGCACAGGTTATATACGCAAGACCAAAAAGAATGGTGAGCCGTTTGCTAAACCTAGCAGATGTGCTGACTGTAACACGGAAGGGTTTTTGTTTATCCCGTCTGATACTTTGGCTGGCTTCAAGTTTAAGCCACCATCATCTAAGTGGTTGAGTGCAAACGGTTTTAGTACCAGTAAGCAAAACCTTGAATTGCTAGAGGCTGGTGCCAAGACTAAAGGTATGGATGAGGCCGTTGACTTTTTGTACAAGGTGCGCCGACTTAGTGCCGTAGATACATACCTGTCTTCTTTTGTTGAGGGCATACGTAACTATACTAAGCAGGACGGTAAGCTTCATGTAAGTCTATTACAGCATCGCACATCCACTGGTCGTTTTAGTGGGGCTAATCCTAATATGCAGAACATGCCACGTGGCGGTACGTTCCCTGTCAAGAAAGTATTTGTGTCACGATTTGCAGGTGGTAAGGTAATGGAAGCCGACTTCGCACAGTTGGAGTTCCGTGCTGCAGCCTACCTATCACAAGACGAGGTAGCAATTGAAGAAGTATCTACTGGATTTGATGTACATGCATACACCGCTAAAGTTATTACCGATGCTGGTCAACCTACGAGTAGGCAGGATGCGAAAGCGCATACGTTTGCGCCACTCTACGGCGCGACAGGCTTCGGTAGAACAAAAGCGGAAGCAGCGTACTATGAACACTTCAACAGCAAATACCAAGGGGTGGCAGCTTGGCATTCCCGACTGGCTAAAGAAGCTATAGAAACACAAAAAATAACCACGCCTAGTGGTCGTGAGTTTTCGTTCCCTGATGTGGTGCGTAAAGCTAGTGGGCGTGTGTCACACTTTACACAGATCAAAAACTACCCTGTGCAGTCCTTTGCAACAGCAGACATTGTTCCTATTGCTTTATTGTATATAGAGGGGTTGCTAAAGGGTATGCAATCATGTATAGTGAACTCTGTTCACGACAGTATTGTTATTGATATTCATCCTGACGAAGAGTCACAAGTAATCAACGTCATACAGAATACTAATGACAAACTACTAGAACTTATTACCCTTAGATGGGGTATAGAGTTCAATGTGCCTTTACTTTTAGAGGCAAAAATCGGACCGAATTGGCTTGACGTTAAAGACGTAGCATGATATAACTATGTCTCATTGTTTTTATGAAAGGAGAAATATATGTCACAACTTACGACTATTGATACAAACAACTATGCTGCTATGGCAGAGGCTATGGGTATTGCTAACGAAAAACAAACAGGTTCGTCCAGCAGTTCTCTAGCACGTCTACGCATACATCATTCCCCTATTATGGGGCCAGCCGAAGTTAATGGTAAGACAGTTAATGTTGAGGTTGTAGAAGCAGGTACATACAAGATGGAAATTCCAGATGGCCCGACTTACTACGCTTCAGAGATTAAACTGCGTCCATTCCTGCAACGCTTCATGTACAAGCGTTTTGTACAGGCCTCTGGTAAAAGTCCTAACCGTTACATCAAGAGTGTTATGACTACGGATGCTAAACTTCAGTCTGACCTCAAGGATAATGATGGTGGATTTAATTGTGGGAAACCAGCAGGGTACATCAAAGACTTCAAGGCATTGCCAGAGAAAATGCAAGACCTGCTTAAATCCATTAAGCGTGTTCGTGTAGTGCTTGGTACTGTTGAGATGATTAACCCTACAGACGATAAGGGCAATCCCGTAGACGTATCTGACACACCTGTTGTGTGGGAGATTGATAACCGTGATGCCTTCGCTGAGTTAGGTAAAAGCTTTGCTACTTTGGCTAAGATGTCACTTCTTCCAATCAACCACGTCATCCACTTAAAATCGGATGAGCGTAAGATTCCAACAGGCGCATCTTACTACGTGCCTTTGGCTTCGCTTGATACCACAGCTATGCTGGACATAATGAAAGAACAGCATGACTTGTTTGCTGACTTCGTTTCTTGGGTGGATAACTACAATAGCTACATCCTCAACTCTTGGTCAGAAAAAGCTACTGAAAAAATGAGTGATGCCGATGTAGATGTGGTAGATGGTATCGTTGACATTGAGATTGATGAAGAGGATGCCGCATAATGAACCACCCCGCTGAACTAACACTGCATCAGTATATGACTGATGCGGTTCGCGGTGACAGTGCTATGACTGAGGATACCATTCAACAGGTAGCCACAGATGTAGCTGACGCATTGCGTAGGCAGTTTGGCAGCGGTAAAAGTCGGGGCGATTTCAGAATACGAATGTCTAATGTGGGTCGCCCCACTTGCCAACTCTGGTATGAAAAGAATAAGCCAGAAGTAGCGATACCAATGCCAACTAATTTTATGATGAACATGATGCTTGGAGACATTGTAGAAGCTGTCTTCAAAGGCGTACTCAAGGAAGCAGGTGTTAAGTATGAGGATACTGAAAAAGTTACTCTTGACGTTGGGGATACTAGCATTAACGGCTCATATGATATTGTCATTAACGATGCTGTCGATGATATTAAATCAGCTTCAGACTGGTCATACAGAAACAAATTTGATTCCTTTGACACCCTTGCCAGTGGTGATGGGTTTGGTTACATAGGTCAATTAGCTGGCTATGCAAAAGCATCTGGCAAACGTGCAGGTGGCTGGTGGGTAATAAACAAAGCCAATGGTCACTTTAAATATGTACCAGCTACAGGTCTTGACATGGACACTGAACTTGCCAAGATTAAGACAACAGTACAGACAGTAAAGGAGAACAAGTTTGAAAGATGTTTTGAACCAGTGCTTGAAACTTTTCGTGGCAAGCCCACAGGTAATAAAGTCCTTAATAACGGATGTAAATTCTGTAGCTATCGTTTTGACTGTTGGCCTGATCTTACTGAGCGTCCATCTGTAAAGTCACAGGCAAAGAACCCACCTACAGTAAGTTATATAGGTGATGTAATTGCCTAACGCAAAACAATTTAGGGCAGCACGGAAATATGGGTATCGTAGTGGTCTTGAACTCAAGGTGTCTGACTATCTCAAGGAACAGAAGGTTGACTTTCTGTATGAGCAGGTTAAGATTGAGTGGGAAGACTTAGCATATAGAACCTACACACCTGACTTCGTTCTGTCCAACGGAATCATTATTGAAACAAAGGGTATGTTCACCGCAGCAGATAGACGCAAGCATCTAGCTATCAAGAAGCAACATCCTAAATTGGATATTCGTTTCGTATTTGAAAGCAGCAGACGTAAGTTACGTAAGGGTGCTAAGTCTACCTACGGTGAATGGTGTATTAAGTATGGCTTTAGATACTATGACAGGATAATCCCTGAAGATTGGTTGAAGGAGAAGGGTAATAACAAGCATCCAAAGTTTATCAAGTTTGGCGGCACAAAGGTGAAAAGGAGATAACTATGAGTATGATGGAGAAACTAGCTAGTGAAGTAAGCGAGGAAGATTTCCTTATCCGTGTCAGGCCATTCGCTGATGATGACGGTAAGTGGTCAGGTGAAGTTGACATATCTATTATGGCAATGCCAGACAATCCTATGGATGACGAAGACTATTATCAAGTGATGCACTTTGCTAAGATGATGTGTGCTTCTGTTCCTGTTATGGAAGAGGTGGAAGAACTACGCAATATTGTACACGAATATGTGTCAAAAGTTATTGACACAGAGATGGATATTGATGTAGAACTAGAGGAAGAGGCAGGTGTAGAAAAAACATATGATGGTAATGTAGTACATTTGTCCTTCAACACAAAGACAGGAGGTTCCGCATGAGGCATGACGCATTTATGAAAGCAAAGATGATGGAAGAAAACGAACAGGCAGGTAAAGTAGCTTGGGGCAATGTTGATATGGTCAATAGTCCACCTCACTACAACCAGACGGGCATAGAATGTATCCATGCTATCTCTGCTGCAACTGGTGACGGGTTTAAGTATTACCTGCAAGGCAATATTATGAAGTATCTATGGCGTTTTGACTACAAAGACAAACCACTAGAAGACTTGAAGAAAGCACAGTGGTATCTAGATAAGTTGATTGAAGAGGTAATGGCACATGATAAGAGTTAAGATGTTCATTACCCTTGACGTAGACGAAGACGAATACCCCATACCCGCCGATGGAAGAGTAGGTGAGGAATTAGAAGATGGCATCAACGAATACTTTTATGACATAGAAGGTGCCTCTATCAAAAATATTAGAACGGTAACGGAGTAAAGAGATGATCAGTAATACACTACCAACAGACTATCAAAACTTCATAGCACTTTCACGCTATGCAAGGTGGAAAGAAGACGAACAACGAAGGGAGACATGGGGTGAAACTGTCACCAGATACTTTGATTATATGTCTAGCCATTTGCTTTCTAACAATGGCTATAAGCTACCAGATACACTAAGAGGTGAACTGGAAGAAGCTGTACTCAACCAGTCTATCATGCCTTCTATGAGGGCATTGATGACTGCTGGCCCAGCACTAGACCGCTGCCACGTAGGTGGATATAACTGTTCTTACGTGCCTGTAGATAGCCCTCGTGCCTTTGATGAGTCTATGTACATTCTTATGTGCGGCACTGGCGTTGGCTTCAGCGTTGAGCGTCACTGCATTGAGAAGCTACCGATGGTTAGCGAAGAGTTCCATAATACAGATACAGTAATTAAAGTTGGTGATTCACGTCCGGGTTGGGCTAAGTCACTGAAAGAACTGATTGCTATGTTGTACAGTGGACAAATACCTAAGTTCGATGTCAGCGAAGTACGTCCTGCTGGCGCACGGCTAAAGACATTTGGTGGTCGTGCATCAGGTCCACAGCCTCTTGTAGAACTGTTTGAGTTCTGTATTCAAAAGTTCAAGGGTGCTGCTGGACGTAGGCTGTATCCAATCGAATGTCACGACATCATGTGTAAGATTGGTGAGGTTGTAGTTGTCGGTGGTGTACGCCGTAGTGCATTGATTTCATTGTCTAATCTTAATGATGACCAGATGGCACATGCCAAGTCAGGTCAGTGGTGGGAGAATGAGGGTCAACGTGCGTTGGCTAATAACTCTGTGGCATACAAGACTAAGCCTGAAATGGGTACATTCATGCGTGAGTGGTTGTCTTTGTACGACAGCAAGTCAGGTGAGCGTGGTATCTTCAATCGCCAGTCAGCTAAGAAGCAAGCAGCTAAGAATGGCAGACGTGAGACAGAACATGATTTCGGTTGCAACCCTTGTAGTGAAATTATCTTGCGTCCATATCAGTTCTGTAACTTGTCTGAGGTAGTAGTACGTGAGTCAGACACTCTTGCTACGCTAAAAGAGAAGGTACGGTTGGCTACAATCTTGGGTACATTCCAAGCGACACTAACTAACTTCAAGTATCTGCGTAAGATTTGGCAGAAGAATACTGAAGAAGAACGGTTGCTTGGCGTGTCACTGACAGGCATCATGGACAATTCTTTGACTGCTACTTCTGGTGGTAAGCTAGAGACTGCACTTGAAATCTTACGTGCAGAGGCAGTGATTGTTAACGAAGCTATGTCTAAGCAGCTTAAAATCCCACAGTCTACGGCTGTCACTTGTGTCAAGCCTAGTGGTACTGTGTAACAGCTTACTGATGCAGCCAGCGGTATTCACGCACGTCACAATCCGTACTACATTCGTACAGTACGTGGCGATAACAAAGACCCACTGACGCAGTTCTTGATTGCTGAAGGTATCCCAGCGGAGCCTGACGTAATGAAGCCTGATAGCACTACAGTGTTTAGCTTTCCAATGAAGTCACCCAAAGGTGCGGTAACACGTACTGGTATGACTGCCATTGAACAGCTTGAACTGTGGCTTACCTATCAGCGTCATTGGTGTGAACACAAGCCTTCAGTCACTATCTCAGTCAAAGAGAATGAGTGGATGGATGTAGGTGCGTGGGTATATGAACACTTTGATGAGGTGAGTGGCATTAGCTTCCTACCATTCAGTGAACATACATACCAGCAAGCACCTTATCAGGACATTGATGCGGAACAATACACTGAGTTCCAAAAGAAGATGCCTAAGAAGGTTAACTGGACTAAGCTGAGTGACTTTGAAAAGGAAGATACCACATCAGGTGGGCGTGAGTTAGCCTGTACTGCTGGTGTCTGTGAAATAGTTGACATCGCAGCAGCTTAGTGGTAAGTTAGTGTGGAAGCGTGGGGATGGTTGGGTACAGTACAACCCCCCACGTAGTCACCCTAGCTATGAAGAATGGCAGAAACTAAAACAAAAAGAGAAGGAGAAGGAGAATGAGAAACATGCTGATTGATGCGCAGACTTCGCATCTAATAGGTCATATGAATAAACATAAGGCCAACATTGAAATCCTGCTGACGCATCCCGTTGGCATTGGTGAGCATCAAGATATTCAAGAGGCAATTGAAACGGAATTAGAAGAGATTGCTAACTACCACGACAAGCTAGAGATGCTTGTTAAATACTTTCCTAAAACAGAAGATAAGGAGAATAAGAATGTTGGACTTACTAAAGGTAAATAAAAATTACATAAAGTCTGAAGCTGTGTTTGAAGACGGTGATTGGTGGTACTATAGCCCTAGCGGATACCGCCAACGTGTGTCAACACATGCTGCAAAGAATACTAATCGCATGTTTGTAAACGGTAAATACATTCCTTCATCACACCCCCTGCACAAGCCGGGTAGATACAAATCACTAGATGACGCATGGTCACATAACAAGATTGAAAGTGTTAACGAGGGTGAAGTGTACATCATTGTCAATACAGCTTGGCCTGATTGGGTTAAGGTAGGGAAGGCTGTTAATTCTGATGATCGACTTAACGGCTATCAAACATCATCACCATTTCGTGACTACAAAGTGGCAGCTAAGATGCCAACAAAAGACAGACACACAAAGGAACGTGAGATGCACAAAATCTTTGAACACTTTGCCGATGAACGTAGAGGAGAGTGGTTTAAGATTGATAAAGTAGCAGCAATCAAACTTTTCAATTACCAGATTAAGGAGATGCAGAATGCGGCGTAATGGTCTTAGTAAGTACGATGCCCCACTAAGGATTCAGTTTGAGTGGGGGCAGGAAGCGTTTAGGAAGGGCAAGCTACGCTGCCCCATTGACCCTAATACAATGCAAGCAAGGGAATGGCAGCGAGGTTGGGATACTGCCTACCATGTGAACTTACAAAAGGTACAACGTAATGAAGAAGCTAGAGCAAGAAGCTAAACAGTGGATGAAGGAGAAACAAATGAGTGGCATAACCGCATCAGACTATCAGAACAGAGCCTGTACTACAGCCATTTTCCCAAAAGAAACAGCCCTAGCGTACTTGACGTTAGGACTGGCGGGTGAAGCAGGTGAGATTGCTAACAAGGCTAAGAAGCTGATACGTGATGGCGATAACCCTGCTAAACGTGCAGAGATTACAAAGGAGTTAGGTGATGTATGTTGGTATATTGCTGTGCTGTCAAAAGAGTTAGGAGTAAACCTTGGCAAAGTCATGGAAGACAATCTTGAGAAACTGGCTGACCGCAAATCTAGGGGCCAGCTTCAAGGTTCTGGTGACAATCGTTAGATAGATGGTGGCGGGTTATTTTTTAACCATAAGTCCACCACGATTTAGTTTTTGCGTTATGAGAAATGCCATGCGTTTATAGTCATTGTACCCTAAATCTTCTAGTGATTCCTTTATAGTTAAGGCTGGCTGGCGAGTGCCTTTAATAGTAGGTCTGTCAAATAGAAGCTTGTTTAGGTCTTTGTCACTCATTCCTTTAGTTTCTCTTCTTGCTCTTTTTGTTGCATCTTGTGGTGCGAATGCCATAGTATCTAAAACTTCATGTAACACCTGCATGTTTCTTTTCTTTTCGCCATCTGGCATACGTTTTACTGCTTTATCAAGAGATGCCTTGAAGCTAGAGTTTTGCGCTACTGTTTCTAAGAATGAATCGTATGTACCTCTAGCACCGTATTGTTCAGTATACTTACCTAGAGATTGAGCATCCTTAAACATATTTCTAAGGGTGCTGTAATAGTCCTGAGTAAACGTAGCGTCACTACGGTACTCATGTCGATTAATTTTATTTAACTTTTCAGCTTGAGAGAACAGTCTGTTTACAAGTCTTTGACCTTCAGCTACTCGTTCAGCAAGAGGTAGTTTACCTGTGCCTTTAGTGGGTAGCTTTTCAATATTCTCGCTGGGGTTTAGTCTTTTATCATCCCTAGATAATCTTTTTACATCAAGTTCTTGCGGTTTTGTCAGTGCTACCTCTGCTTCATCGTGTGCGCTTTTAGGAAAAGATAAAGGTATTCCTTCACCGCCAAGTATTTCTTCTCGTAGTGCCGCCCCTTCTGGATCACCACGTCTTATTAATGATTGGTATTCTTCGGCAGATAGATTTCTTTGTTCAGCTTTAGGTAAGTCGGCGTAAACTAAATTGGCAAGTACCCTGTTACCAAATGCATCTTTCATTGACACAAGAGGATCACGTGAAGTAGACAAGGCTTTTATGCCCCTCAGTTCCATATGCTGACCAGTTCTATCGCTCCCAAAACCAGAGGAATCTCCCATAAACTTTGTGCGCCTACTTCCACCTGAAAGTGGTCCAGCTGCTTCATAAGGAGCAAAGCCTTCTTTTTCTAGTTGATCGCCTTTACTTTCAAATTTTATTGTTTCATATACATCTTTAACTTTGCTATGCGTATCTTTATTGATACGCTCTAATGCAGATTCTAAATCTGCTCTATTTACGGAACCGTTTCGCAAAGGTACTTCCCCTATTACAGCATCAGTATCGTCTATAAGGTCTACGTAATTTTCATCATAGATAACATCAAAACCCGCCTCGTTATTAGCAGATTTAGTGTCCACAACTCTTGGACTAAATCTTATATCCGCTGGATACGGCTCAAATGTAGGCAATACTCCTTCTTTATATTCTGCTATTTCTTCAGGAATCATAGCCCCAAAACTGCTATCACTACGTAATAAATCTTCTAAGGGCATTTCTTTTTTATTATCAAATGCAGCTTTAAAATTTAATTCATTTGTAGTCGCTAGTGTTTTTGCGTTTTTCATATACTTGTATTGAAACTCTTCCATTTTCATCATTGAGGAAAAATTATCTGACTTTTTACTTATGTTTCTTGCGCCGTGAAATACTTTAGGGGCAGGTCTATTAGCTTCTCTTAGGTAGCGTCTACGTTCTTCTGCAGGTAGCGACTTAGCTTTCTCTAGCTGCTCCGCACGTTTAGGTGTAATCAAGTTCTCCATCTGATCTTTTACAGAAGGCTTAACACTGTCCTTTACAGAAGACTTGATACCAGCCTTGACTACATCAGTACCGATCTTTACTCCGGGTAATAAACCAAGTATAGACAGAGCAGTGTAAGCACCACCAAGACCCATCTTCTTTATGTCAGATTCATCGTAGCCTTCTGCTACAAGTGCCTTGGCGTAGGACAAATCATCAGGCAATTCAGTGGCAGCTTTAGCCCCACCCACAAAGGGTGTCACATCCGCAGTCATGTCAGCCAGACCTGTAGCCAGCTTACCTGCTTCAGCCTTACGTAAAGCAGCTTGGGCAGGTGTTTCCTTACGTGACATGTAGCTGAAATCTGTTGATGGACCAGACAACATCATGTCATCAGGTGACTGCATCTCGTCTGCATCAACTAACTGCGAAGCTAAAGTATATTCTTTTCTATCCATTATTCTGATTTACTCTTCGATCTAAATATTGCCCACTGTAAGACGTTCATTCTACTTCCATCCGGTAACGTAATAGTTTTATCTCTGTCAGAAGACACAGATTCGCCACCAAAGTCTTCTTTATATTCTCTGTCAATTCTGTTCTTGGTTAGTCTATCCATTTTCTCCCAATTCATTCTGTCAAGAGATGTATATTTGGCATCTGTAGAACCTGCCTCTCTTTCTATGCGTTCTCTGGCAGAGTTACGAACATCTGTAATAAGTGCTTTAGCCCTATCATTAAGCAATGCACGTTTTTCATCTATGTTCATAGACTGATATCTTTCAGATTTAATCACACCTTCCATGACTTCGTTTAGATTATACGGACTTCCCTCTTTAGAAAGTTCTTGACGTATATAAAAATCAAGCTGGTCATTTGGGTCACGTCTGTACAAGTCATAGGGTGTCAGATTTAATCTGCCCATTTCATTCTGTAATACATTTTTAGCTGGACGTTTAGATAAACCAAACATTTGTTTTTCAAGAGGGTTGACTTGAGTTAATTCGCCTGTTTGGAAAGGTGATCTTGCTCTTTGCGCTTCATCAAAATATTTAGCATAACCTTCTGTTGCATCCCCAACAAAGTTTTTAGGTAATGAGCGTGTCCCACGTGTGTACAAAACGTCATAAAAATTATATTCACCCGTTCTAGTTTCAGGTATACCCCTAGCATCTCTATCAAATTGTGCGTATAAATCGCGTACTGCAGATGCAGGTATTAAGAAAGTATTTACTAGATTACCAACAAACTCACCGCCTGTTTTCTCTAACTCACCAGAACCTAGATCACTTGCAAATTTATCTAGCGTGTATAAACCTAAACCTGTTCTAAGGGTTGAACCTAACAGGGATTCACCTATTGCTCTACCATAATATTGTACAGGACGTGCTGGCATCTGGTCATTCTGATATCTGTATATAGTGTCTGCAAGTAGCATAAATGGAGCAAAGGGACCATACACAGGTCTGCCATCTATTACATTGCCGTTGTTATCTTTAAACTCATACCAGTGTTCTGTTTCCCCTTGTTTTAGCCGCCAGTTATATGCAGCGGTAAGCATAACAGCACCCGTTGCTTGCTTGGCAAACATATCTTTGTAATAACCCGGAGCCTTTGCAGTTTTTGCACCCAATCTATCTAGATGCATCATACCTACAAGTGGCATATGTTCATACACAAATTTTAATTGATTAGCTACAAATCTTGGGAATGGCATGAAACTAGAGATAAGGAAAGGCGCAGCATGATGCGCTTTAATTACACCACGTGCAAATGCACTTGGCATATTCTTACCTGTCATTGGTGCTTGATATACAAACTCATAAGCGTCTGCAATTGAATCTTTTAACATTTCATCCGGCATTTGTGCTAATGAGTTTGTTTCAATCAAATCTTCTAGCTGTAATGTTTTCTTTGAATTTAAATCGCCGTATTCGTCCATTAACTTAGCTATGTCATCTTTACTTGCTTTCGACAACACTTCGTCAACTTGCTCTGCACTCATCTGACGCGACATTCTGTTACGTAGCATTAGCTGTTTTAACCTATCTGACATAGGTAAGTTAGCATCTGATACTCTACGGCGCAAAGAAGCGGCAATGACTGCTCTCTTAAAAAAGTTATCAGATGCAGTATTTAGTATGTTTACTTTTCTTCCTAGTGTAGCAAGTACAGTCTCACCCGACTTAGCTGCTTCAATGTCTGCTGCCTCACGAAACAGTTTAGCACCTTGCTCTGGAAAAGTTTCTTTGAATAATTTTTGTACAACATTTGCTTCATAGGGATTGAGCATATACTTAGCTACATCAAACGTGCCATCCATAGGATTACGTAGATTAAATACATTATCAAATGTTCGCGTAGTAGCATCAATAGCTACACGAAAACCGCCGTTTAGGTTGTTACGCATAGTCGTTGCTGGCTGTGAAGTCATCACACCTAAACGTAGTTTATCTATATCTTGTGCAACTTGATATGCTTTGTTTGTACTTTGTATTACATCTTTAGCTTGATCTGCATTAATACCTGATTTACCGCCTTTGTTTAGACCATCAACAGCCGCTACTAACTTCTCTACTTCTTTCTGCGCTGCTTGCGCTGTGCCTTGCATAGTTTTTTTCACTGCGCCTACTTGCTGCAGCGTTTTACCAGCATCAGATACTTCAGCCAAATACAGCAATGAAAACTCATCATATGACAAGTTATGTTCTTCTAGTATTTCTTTTACACCATCTACTTCATCGGTAATTTTACCATCTTGCATAGCACGAAAAATGCCACTGGTAATTCGTTCATTAGGTTCTAGGTTAAGTTTATCACGTATGCGGATAGCTGCTGCTGCAATGTTTTCTTTTACTTCTAAAGGTAGACCAACTTCTGTTGAGTCTGCTTTTGATGACATTTGTTTTAATCGTCTACCTGCTTTCACTTTTTCTTCTGGCAGTGCATCCAAAACTTCTGTGGCTTTTTTAAATTCAGCTTTAGAAGTATTCTTTTTTGTTTCTTTTGTTTTTTCCGCAGCTATGTTAGCTTTTCTAGCACGACTAAATTCTGCTTGAGCCAGCATTTCATTTGCTTTATTGGCACGTTTTACATTTAATGCTTGTATAGGTAAATTAAGTAGTCCACCTGTGCCACCCGCAATTAAACCAGATTGCACAACTTTATCTGTATTAATTTTTTCTTGCATACCTGTTTCGACACGTACTTCTTCTTGTACTGCACCTTGACCTGCGCCAATAGCACCTTCTACCGCTGCAGCTTTGGCTGAACGCTTCGCAGCTTCTGCTAGTATTTTACGCACACCCATCTTAGTGGCTTGTGTAGCACCATATGCTGCAGCTTTACCTGTGCCGCCTGATATAATCCCCAAATAAGTAGACGGTGCAGTAGCAATACCCTCTGCGTAGTCAAGTGCAGAAGTTAAAGATACTTCACCGTCTAGTCTGTCGTAAGCGTCAATCAAGTTTGCAAAACGCAGTTTACCTTCTTGGCTTGCGTTTTGCGCATACTCCAAGTCACGTATTGTAGTTACTTCATTAACATTATGAAAGCGCATATGCTCCATAAAAGCATCGTACACTTCTGTAGGTTTTGTTAAATCTTTTTTGCCTTCACGTTCTGCTAAGAATTTTTTAGCATCATCGTAAAACTCAAAGTCTTTTAACAAATCTTCTTTTGTTAAGTTGTCTTTTTGAGAATATTTGCGCTGCATAATTACCCCTACGCTGCTGGGTCGTCTGGCATCATAGGTATATTGCGAAGACGCTCATTTCTCTGTCGTTCTCTTATTCTGCTTTCTGCTTGATCTAAAATTAAACCGAATTGAAACTCTGCCATTTTTTGAGCGTCATTTGGATTAAACCCAAAAGAGATATATAAATCAATTAGCTGTTGTTTCATTTGTTGTCCGTCTTCTGCAGTTCTGGGTATGCCCATTTCAGGAACTAAGTTTCCTGCTATTTGCTCTGTCAGTGCGTTTAATTTTTCAGCTTCTTCATCAGATAAAGTTTTATCGGTTCTCGTACCCGGTAAGTTTTCATTGCCATCACCTGTGTCATCACCTGCGCCAGCGTCCGGTGTGCGCAATTCTTTTAAGATTTGTTGCGCCGCCTTTTGTTCCGCTTCTTCAATGGTAAGTGAAGGGTCCTCTTGCATAAGTTTAGCAACAATAACATTGCCCCTTGTAGCCAACATCATGGCCTGACCTGCTTTGTCTGCAGCTTCATCAGGATAAACAGGTCTATTATTAACAGAGTCATAATCTGCTTTAAACCCTAATTCATTACCGAACAATCTAAAGAAACGACCATATCTACCAGCTTGACCTGTGAGTTTAGCTGTACCAGTACCCGGCAAAGTAATAGTACCGCCTAGTTTTTCACCGTACTCAAAGTCACCAGATGCTAATCCCATCATTTCTTCTGGATTAATACCAAAAGTAGATTGTATTGCTCCGGCTCTTTGCTGCATAATTTTTCCAGTAAGACCGAACATATCTTTTCCTGTAGTATCGGCAATAGCATCCGTTAGTCCCATACCAGAATTTACTTTACCCATAACGCCATCAAGGACTTGAGCCATAGTCATACCAGTATCTTTATAATCACCAGAAAAACTAATTACATCAGCCGCCATAGGAGCAGCAAACTTTTTCTTAGTATCAAGTTCGTATTTTTTTACGTAGTCAACAACGCTTTTATGCTGACCCTGACGCATGGCTGTATATATCTGATCGTTAGAGAAACCCTTTCCTTTAAGAAAATCAGCAACTTGCTCTAATTCACGGCGTTGTTTTTTTCTAGCACGGTATACGGGCAGACCCATTTCAGTCCACATTTTAATAGAGTTGTCTACTAAATCTTCTGCTTTTTTAAACTCTTCTTGAATTATTTCAGAACCGCGTTCTGCTACACCTGTTGCAAATCCCTGAAAACTAAACGCCATTTGAATTTCTCCTTGCCATTAAACCTTTAGGCTCTTCAGTTTGCGTAGGTTGATCGTCTTGTAATTTTTCCATAATACCAGACTCTTCTACTTTTTCTTCGGCAAGAGAACTCAACGCAAGTGAGATTTGCGTATCATCTGGTTTTTTATCATTAGCATCTGTACCTGTTACTGAATATTCTACTTCAGCAGCTTTTGCCATACCTTCAATTGCTTCAGCAAGAGCAGGTGAAATAATTATGCCTACATCAACACTATGCAACCCTTCCATTACACCGCCTAGTTGCATAACGTCAACAAGACTAGCAATAGGAACTCCCATTTCTAAGATGTCAAACATCTGGTTAGCAGCACGTGGCGTTGTGATTCGTTCAATATAAAAAGCAAGAGTTTCGTCTGCTTTTGTAAAACGAGCAGGACGCTGCCAAGGTCTATCCCCTAAAGGAGCAGTTAAAGACTGTCCGGGAATAGGTGCATCTACTATGGGATTTTCGTCACGTTCAAGCATTATTAAATTTACCTTTAATCATTTTAGCTAGACGAATAGATTCATGTTCTTGTGGCTTATCTGTCATTGTAGCACTTTTAGTACGAGAAAGCAAGCCCATATTATTGCTAACTGGTTGAGGCTCAGTTTGCTGTTCTCTATTTATACTCACTTTAGTATTTATAATAGCATTTTTAATTAGATTTGTGTCCATTAAATTATACCTTTTACTTATTAAAATCCGAATGACCAGCCTGTTGTAGAACCAAGTTTAAGTACGTCCATTACAAAACCACCAACAGACTTACTTGATTCGTAGTCTTTTTTGATGTTTGCTAAATCGGCACTGCTATCTGCCTGTAGTTTAGCAACTGCTAATTGAACCTGTCTATCTAATTCATTATCTGAAGATTCCCATGCCCACTCCATAGAGTCTGCATAGTAGTTCCACAGATTATCATACGCTGTTTTACTAATATCCAATATAGCATTAGCGTTAAGTTCGTTAGCACGATTAACTGCTGCAGTGTCTGCAGTAGCAATTTGTCTACGCCACTGTGCATTAGATTGCGCAATCACCATCTGGTTCTGTGCATTAAACTGGTCACGTTGATTATTTAGTTCAGCATTAAAACGTGCGACTGTATTAGTTTGACCTGAGTTAAACTGAGACTGTGCGTTTTGTTGCGTAGCATTAAACTGTGATACTTGAGAACCTAAATTAGCAAAAAACTGGTCCACTTGATTTTGACTAGAGGCATTAAACTGTGCGGCTGCATTTGTAGCAGCTTGATCTGTAAACAAAGACTGTACACGCTGTTGCGACTTAAACAATTCAGTTTGTTGCTGGTTAGATAAGTTAGCCATATCAACCTGCAAAAAGTTCTGTGCGTTTTGTACCGCAGACTGCTGGCGGTTGTTGAGATTAGATACATCCAACTGTGCTAGTGCTGCAGCTTCTGACATTACAAGAGCCTGTGAATTAGACAAGTTGTTAAGGTTCATTGTATTAGCAGCACGACTATTCTCTAGCTGTACCTGCTGTTCTGCTGTAAAGTTTTGATTGGCAATGTCACTAATCTTACTAGCATTCATTACCTTCTGTTGGAATGTCTGGTCAAACTCCTGACCCATAAACTTAGCACGTTGCTCTGCAGCAAGCATTGCTGACTGCTGCCTGTTAGATAAGTTCTGTGATTCAAACTTAGCTACTGTCTGTGCGTCTGCCATTGCAATAGGCATAGCTGATTCCATAGCTGCCTGTACAATTGCTTGACCAGCAAGAGAAGATGCGCCTAGTCCACGTGCAGCCATAGTAGCATTAGCAGTACGAATAGCACCTGCAGCCCACGCTGGTGTAGCACCACCAACAAACTGGTTCATCAAGCCAGATAATTGATCTTGTACCATTGCCTGCTGGCTTGGGTTAGCTTGTGCAGCAGCAGCTTGTGTCTGTGCAGCGGTCTGTGCAGCTAGTGTAGCGTCAACACCTGTGCCTGTGATAAGTTCACCTGTTTGTATCTGACGCTGTACTGGATTGTTAATTAGGATTGCATTACCCTGTGCAGCCTGTAGATTACCTACAGAAGAAGATGTCTGCTGTGCTGCAGTAATCTGCGCACGTGGGTCTTGTGGGTTAGCTTGAGCAGCTTGAGTAGCAGTCATAGCTGCATCTACTGCAGGTGCTGCCTGTGCAGCTTGCATCACATTAGCTTGTGTTTGTTGAATAGGTGCTGCTTGTGCTGTAGCAGCCGTAGCTGTTGGCACAGCCACCTGACCAGTAATAGCACCTGTACCAGCAGCAATGTCTTGTTGTGCTGTCTGCGCTGTTTCTGCAGCGATTGTAGTACCACCTACAGGTACACCGGGGGTATACATCTGCTCTACGCTGTACTGCGTTACACCGGGTGTGCCAGCAGGTGCTTGTGTTGGCTGTGTTACTGTAGGTGTAGCAGCTTGTGTGCCTGACGGGTTAGTTGTTGTACCGCCCACAGCAAATTTCTTAACCATACCACCTTTAGCCATTTGTTTTGCAGCATTAGTATACATATTCATTTGTTGTTGACGGGCAGGGTCTCCTTCAATGAACTGTTGAAACTGGTTCATGTCACCTTGATAGCCCATAGCCTGTGCAATCTTATTCATTGCGGCTGGCTTGAATGCTTTAAACATTGCCATTTAGAGTGACTCCCTACTTAATACTTTATCTAGTTTATCTTCTACACGGTGAAGTGCTTCCATTACACGGCGCATGTCATCCCGCATCTCTACACGAGTAGCGTATTCCTCACGTGTCTTGTTTAACAGTATCTCTACACGCTTTTGTTCACGTGACATTCCGTTAGCCCACCAAGCACCGCCAGCTACGACTAAGCCGATAAGCATATCAATCAAGCTAGTCATTTCCATCTTAGTCAGCATCCGCAATGGTTAGTTCGCCAGCGTCTACCTGACGCATGATTTCTGCGTAGTGGCGGTTGGCTGGGTCAAGGGGTACGTCCATTTCAATGCTATCAACAGTAACGTGAATGTGGTCTATTTCATTTGTTTCTAACTTATTAACATATTGTGCGTTTGTAATATTCATTTTTATAACTCCGCATCTAGTGTTGCATCAGACCAATATAAACGACCATCGCTAGTCGTATTACATTGTCTATATACTCCACCACCGTATGTAGTTATTTGCTCTGAATTGTGCGCAGCATCAAAACCCGCTTGGGAAATATTTGTCCAAGTAGCTGTCGGCGTTGCCCTCATTTCAACAGCATTTTGATAACTTGCTCTATAAGAACCATCGTTAGTCGTATCTCCTGACCAATTCGCCCTAATTTTTGCAAAATACCTCTGACACCTACGCAACTCATCGCCATAGCTGCGGTGTTCAAACGGCGTGGCCTGTTCGCCTACCTCAAGCTGGATGCCTGTGATGTCAAAGGTTTGATTTGCTGCTGTTGTTACACCGTCTGATTGATTGGTACTCCATCTAGCATCTGTAGCAGATAACCAAGAACCAATAGTGCTTGTGCTATAAGTTGAAGAAGAAGCATCAGCAGAAACAATAAAGTAAAAAGCTAACCCAGTGCTTGTGTCTGTCTCAAAAGTTCCTGAAGTTGGTGCGTCTACTGTTATTTCTTTTTGCTCCCAAGTATTCGCTGAATTTATTGTGTACTCCGCTACATAAGAATGTTTTGTACTGTCATTGTTTTGAAAGCCAACAGAAAAAGTACCTGTAACAGAACTTCTAACGTAAAAAGAAACCGTAAAGGATTTAGCGGCAGACGTACCTAACGCCAATGAAGAAACACTATTTCCTTCTAGTTTAGCATCTATGTACATAGCTGTATCCGAAGGCGTACTTGAATCTGAACCAGTTGGGGCATAACGAAGAAAATGAGTAAACCCGCTAGGCGCACCACTGGATTCTTGTGACAAAGCAACCGCTGTTACGCCTGACCAAGTTCCTGTGCGGCGGTAAGAAAATCTATCTACTGTGTGATAATTACCGCTGTTTGGACTTTGTGTATGTGACGTCCCCCGCTGCGCAACAGTCATCGCACCGTTGATGACAAGGTTCCTGTTTGACAACGCCGTCTGCGAACCAATCAGTGCGGCTAGTTCTGCTGCTTTACTCATGCTAGGTCTCCGATTAACGCAACGCTTGTTATATCAACATCTAGATTTTCAGAGGATGATGAACTGACATACCTTTGCCCTATCCTAGTTACCGATGTTGTTTGATTAGACGAACTATTTGTCCAACTTCCAGTGCTAAAAGGGCCAACTGTGCTGTTTCCAGATGAGTTGTGATTTACTGTACCCGCCGCAAGGATTGCATATAAGGCATCACTAAAGGCTGATGTGTTTGAAATGCTAGTGTCTCCAGTTCCATTATCTGTCAAACTCGCTACGTTTAGCGGTGAACCTACGGTTGCGGTTGTAGACACTGTAGTGTAACGCACTACAAGTTTCGCACTACCGTTGGCAACATACTCCATACCCACGCTGTTGTTCCCAGCGGCATCCTTCAGGGTGTTTACTCTAAGTTCGCTTGCCATT
>Ga0181380_1000275_pt1 | contig 23903 bp, 6 predicted proteins | sample 3SPOviralmetaG_FD_130116 | JGI IMG/M metagenome (GOLD analysis project Ga0181380, IMG submission 130116) | Marine viral communities from the oligotrophic San Pedro Time Series (SPOT) site, San Pedro Channel, CA, USA - 3 SPOT_SRF_2009-08-19 | ecosystem: Environmental > Aquatic > Marine > Strait... | reverse complement strand
TGCTGCTGATGCAGCAAACTTGATCGAGAAAAACCGCACGATGATCCAAGAAGAGGTCTTCGGTTATATTCTTGAGTTGCATCCAAGACTTCAAAACATTTCTTATGTAAATCCTGGTCGTGATGTCAATGCAAACAGATACTTTGATGCATATGATCTTATTACTGCAAACAGAGAATATATTGTCAATGAAACTCTAATTTCTACTTCATTAACCTTCCCATCATCAAACATCAATTTTGATGCTGTTGCTGAGATTGTTGATGCTGTTGCAGAAGACATTAGAGACGGTGGTAACAATAATATTATTGCACAAGTAAAAGATTACTTTGACTTTAACGGTTCACAAACAAGATATCCTACTACTGCTAGCAGAGAAGAAGCAAACTGGGCATTTAACAGAGCAAGAGATCTTTGCAAGAAAGCAGTTGCTAACCTACTACCAAACAAAGCAGATCTGTACGATCCAGATCCTAACAGCACTCTGTTTAATGGTAACACCAATAAGTATCCTCAGTTTATTGCTGGTAAAGGGCAAACAGGATCTCAGGCAGAAGCTGCTGGTGATACTACAAATGGTGTAACGTATGATGCTAGTAATCTAATCGATCCTGCAGGACGTTATAAGGATGCTCGCAATCGTATTGTTGCAAACAAAGATTATATTTTAGACAGCGCACTTGCAGAGATTGCGGTGTATGATGACGCTCCATTCTTCTACTTCCCTGGTGATAACCAGGAGACACCTAGATCAAGATATAAGACTGCTTATCGTCTCATCAGAAGAAACAGACAGTATGCAATTGACACTGCTATTGCAGCAATTCAAGCACAGTATCCTAGTTTTAACTTCCCTGGTGGTACTACCACAAAGTGTGAAAGAGACTTAGGTTTCTTCGTAGATGCTATCGGTCTAGATATTTTCCTTGATGGCAACTTTTGGGCAAGAGCTTTTGCTTCCAAGTATTTTAATACCGATGGAGATCTAATTGCTGATGGTGTAGATCAAGAAATCACTCAAAGTATTTTTGGATTTAATGCTGCTAGAGATGCTCTCATGGATGCAGTTTCTAACCAGTTGAGTGGTCAGTATAGTGATAGTTCTGTTCTCCCTGGTGAAAGTGTTTATGGTGATGGTAATGGTGATGTTACTAACACTGATCCTGCTGCGTGTCAAGACGTTCAGAATGGTATTTCTACATTAACAACCATTATTACTCAGGTTCTTAATGATGGTAATCTAAATTCTATTGAGGATGTAAACAATCCAAACTATGTTACTCCAACTGAGAGAGGACTAGAAGCGGGTGAAAGTAAGTGCCGTAGAGATATTGGTCACATTGTCGATGGTATTGCACAAGACCTTTGGTTTGGTGGTAACGAATATACTATTGCTAATACCAGAGCATATTTCGATAAGAGCAACAATTTAATCACCAATGGTGTTGATAACGAAAAAGAACAGGCAATCACTGCATTCAAGAGAATTTCAGATGCTGCCAACCAGGCAATCAACAACTTACTCTATAATCAAGATCGTAGCATTACACTAGATCAGACTGGCGATCCTGCAATCGTTGGTGATCTATTTGCTGATGCATACAACCAAGTAATCAGGAATAAGGAGTGGCTTGCTAAAGAAGCATATGAAAGAATGCTTCTTGATTATCAAAATAATGGTGTTACGTGGACACCAAGATCTGGTACATCTGAGCAAGATTGTCTCGATGATGTTTATGCAGTTCTTGAAGAAGTTATGTGGAACGTCAAGTTTGGCGGTAACCACAAGGCATGGGATTCTGCAGAAGTTTATGTAACTAATATTTTTGCTGGTAGAAATCCAAAGAGATATACTCCAACATCTGCAACATATGATGCAGCATCTGGAATTTCTATCCTCACAATTCCCAACCATGGAATGGTTGCTGGTCAATACATTAGGATTGCTACTGGTGGATTGACATTCACCTGTGCGCTGGATAACTATCAAACAGCAACAGCATACCCTCGTGCTAGCGACCCTGCTGCTGATACATGGTTGAATATCGTGTCTGCAGACACTAATACAGTCACAGTTAACGTTGGTGCTAGTGATCCGGGTGATGTCTATGAGCACCAGTTTGTATCTGCTGTAACTGATAGCGTTACTTATGGTACACTACAGACAACTTTCCTTGACTATGAGCGTGATGCTGCAAGAAAGGTATTTGAGTTTGCCAAGACAGTTGGTATTGATGTAATCAGAAACCAAAGCGTATCACCAACTGGTTCAAACCTTGATTTAGTACAGTTTATTGATCTTACAATTGTAGAAGATTGGGATAACCCAACTTGCCAAGGCGCAGTTGATGCATTCTCAACACTCATGGATATGATTACTGATGCAATTGGTAGTGTAGCGTCTGGTGCTGGTAATCTACCAGTTGCTGCAAGATCTGTTCCACAGCAACCACAATCAATCACTGGTGCTTCTGGTGAGGTTGGATATCAAATTGGTAATTGTTCTGATGTTCTACAAACAATTGATACGTTAGTTGGAATTATTAGTGATGCTATTGCTGGTCAAGGTAACTCTGGATTTGCATCTCTATCAAATCTTCCACCTCTCACTCATGGTGATTGGGATTGTGCTAACGTTCGTTCTACAATTGAAACTCTATTCGACATCGCAAGCGATGCAGTTATTGGTAGTAATCTAAGTGGACTACCTCCAATTAACAATGGTGGATTTAACAATGATCCAACATCATCCAAGTGCTATCGTGATGTTTCTTACATCGTTGATGCTGTAGTTAATGACCTACGCTTTGGTGGTAACATCAATAGCATTCAAGCTGGTGAAGCATACTATGTTGGTACATCTGCAGAAACTAGATATACTCCAACCTCTGCTACTTATGATCCTGCAACTGGTAACTTTACTATGGTTGTTCCCAACCATACTGTTGAACAGGGAAGAAACATCAGGCTTGTTGATAACTCGTTCACGTTCACTTGTGGCATGGATGGCAACCAGTCAGAGAAGACATATCCACGTCCTGGTATTGATCCATATGCCAACAGATCGATTGAAGTTACTTCAGTTACTCCTAATAGTATTACCTGTAACGTTGGTGCATCTGGTCCTAATGTAGAATTCACCCCATCTGATGCTACTTATGACCCCGCTACAGGAAATCTGGTACTAACTATTGGTGCTCATGATCTATCTGTTGGTGAAGGCGTTGTAATTGATAACAATTCTTTGTCGTTCACTTGCGACATGGATAACAATGATTCGGTCAAGTCATATCCTCGCTCTGGTATTGATCCTTTCTCTGGTAGGTCTATGCCTATCACTTCTAGATCTTCAACTACGATTACCATTAACGTTGGTGCATCTGGTCCTAATGTAGCATTTACTCCAACTGGTGCTGTCTACAATCCTGTAACAGGTGACATGACTGTTACTGTTGCACAACATGGTCTTGGTGTTGGACGCAGCGTTGTATTTGTTGATAATTCATTCACCTTTGAGTGTGATCTAGACAATCGTGCAACTCAGCATACTTATCCACGTCCTGGTCAAGATCCTTGGGCAGGTAAGTCTATCGCTATTAGTAGTGTTGGATATTCTGTACATACAGCAACCGATGCTCCTTATAATGCAGAAACTGGAGTTGTAACTCTTACGGTTTCAAACCATGGATTTAGCAATGGTGATTACGTCCAGATTGCAAATAATTCTCTAACTTATACTTGTGACTTAGATGGTAATGTTTCTGAGAAGACATATCCTCGTGCTAATTACGATTATCCATCAGGTCGCTGGTTGGCAATCTCTAATGTAACTTCAAATACATTTGATATCAACGTAGGTAGCTCTGATTACACTGGTACTCACGCCTTCGTCAGTGCTGTTGCAGGTGGCATTCAACGTCAAGACGGAACATTTACTCTCAACGTTGGTACTTCATCTGACACATCTACCCATTACTTCATCAGCGCAACTACTGGTGCTATCAAGCACGAACCACAATCTGCTCATACATTTGTAAGTACTACTGCGAATGCTGTTAAGCATCTACCCCAGGTTACACATACATTCGTAAGAGCTTCTGCTGATGCTCTAATCACTGGTGGTGCTCAACTTGACTACATTGATGGTGAGAAAATTGAGACCGTTGATGCTTGGAAGTATGTAAGAGACATGGCAATTGCTGCCATGAGAAACTTTGATGTTCTTATTAAGGATTGTGATACTACTTTCGGTAGTGCAATCGTCAACGTTGGAGATACTAAGGGTCTCTTGATTGGCATGAAGGTTGCTGAATACGATGAGACTGGTGGTAATGCTCCATATGGAACTAACGGTTTACTTATACCAAGTGCTACTCAAATATTTGATAATATTTCTGATGAGACATATATCAAGAGAATTGTTGACAACCAGAATATTGAACTAGGATTTAAAGGATCTAAGTTTAATATTGGTGAGTTAAGAAATGCAAACCAGACTGAGTCAACTAACTTATACTTCACATTTGAAGAGGGTGTGTGGGCAGATACTTTACCAACACTATCCGATGTTGGAAATGCTGCAGATAATCCTGAAGTTATTCAAGATGATCTATATCCTGAGTGTGCAGGCGTTAAAGCTACAATCGATAGTTTGGTTGGTGATATTATTGATGTTATTCAGAGTGGTCCTGGCACGGTAACTAGAGTAGAATCTACTGCTGATCCTGGTCAGTTTACTAAGAGATCAACAGTCTTTACTATTAATACTGATCCTGGTGTTAACAATACTGACCCACATGAGTTTGAGACTGGAACTCCTGTTAGACTTGTACCACGTCCTCGCTTTGATTTAACTAAGAGAGAGTATGTTGATGTTGATAAGCGTCTTGTCAGACTACCTAATGGATTTGAAACTAACACAACATATTATGTAATTGCTCCTGGTAGAAGGACACAACCAACTGACTATGCTAACGCTACTGGTATCTTTGATTCTGCAGCACAAAATAAATTGATGCTCGCAACGTCACCCGAGAATGCTGCAGCAGGTATTTACATCTACTCATCTGAATCTGATAGTATTGATAGGGATGTTGAGATTGATATCTACCAATTTGTCCTTGACATTAAGTATGATCTACACAGCTACAATTGTAGTCTAAGTGGTTCTGTTACTAATGGTATTGAAACTGATGTTTCTCACATCTTTGATGTTCCATTCGCTTCTGTAGAACCTCAGAGAGTATTCTTCAGAGCAAATCCAGGTAGTGATTTACCCTCTATTGCTGGTGCTTCTGGTGCGGGATCAACTAATCAAGCAGAAGATTCATTCATTACTACTACTGACAATCTTAACGCTAACTTCGGCAGACTTAACTACAATAGTGAGTTTTATGTAAGATATGAGAATGACAAGACTGTTACCATCTACATTTCACATAGTGATGCAATTAATGAAAACGATCCTGTAAGATTTGTTCCTGGTGATTATTCATTCAAGATGTATGCTAACAAGCGTAGATCACCAGTAAGATTTGATGCTGGATTTACAAATACATTTGCTGACACTGGTAAGTGGTTTGTGAATTGTAAAAATGAGGCTGATATTACTAGCATATCTTCCACCACTTACGAGCAGAATATTATCTGGAGAGTTAATCAGCAAGATCTTGCTGATAGAAGAAGATCCACAGATATGTGGTTCACTCGTATTGAAGATAAGCGTGAAGCAGATGATAGAACATACAAATTACGTTATGTTATTCCTAAGTATCTTGAAAATGCTAGAGATCCTATTAACGGATTTGTTATCAAGACAAGAACTGATGACACACGTAAATTAGTACCACAGAGAGTTCTACTTAAGCCAGTCGCTGGTAATGTTTATACTGCAGACTTCAGAAACCCAGTGCAAGCCGCTGAAAAGATTGGGTTCAATCAATTTGAGTTTGATACGGCAAATCTTGACATTGACAAGTCATATGATCCATATAGAAAAGATCTTACCAATGATGGTATCCAGTATGCTAAGTTTGCCAAGTTTAATTCTGGTATCCAAGCAACCATTCAGAGTGCTACTAAAGTTCAGGATCCTCTTGATTTCAATATCAACTACCTAGAACTAACAGTCTTTGATCTTACAATCAACGCTGTTGACTTCTCTGGTCTAAAGAACGAAACATTTACAACAGTTCAAATCAATGCACCTCAAGGTGGTGATTGGATTGTCAATAAGACCGAGCAAACAGAAGAGAGCCGCGTTTATTGGGGTGGTTATTCTTCAGGTCTTGCTAATATTCACCAGTATTTCTCTATTGGTGGTGAGCATTACCTCATCCTCAAAAATGTTCGTGGTGGTAAACTAGAGTTCAGTGATTATGCTAACGTTCAGTTTACACAGGATCAAGGCAATGGCACGGTTGTGTTTGCAGACATGCTTACCGATCAAGATTTTGGCAAATCGCTACCTCTAAAAACACTAATCCGCAAAAAATATCCCCAGTATTATTACAAGCAAAACGGCGCTAACGTTTATACTATCACTCCTGGTGATACTATTCAAGATGATGCTGGTAACGAATACTATGTTGACAGTGTTGAAGATGCAGGTGTTATTGAAGATACCTTCTATGTCTTCAACTACGAGACCCTGCAGCGTAGAATTTCAGGTCAGCAAGATGGTATTTACTATCTCTCTTGTCTACGTGGTAATATTTCCCCATTCCCACAAGGTGCTGGTGTAACTGAGAACTTTAAAAAGTACAAGTTCTCTCAACCAGTCAGCAGCTTGTATCCTTTGAACTATAAGAATGATCCTCTTTGGTTCCAAAAAGCAGGTACAAGTCCTGAAGAACTTGCTATCGTTGAAAACCTACTGGATCCACCAGCAACATATTCTGCTGCTAACAACTATGTCCACGGTCTTGTTACTACTAACGATTTCAAGGGATCTGTAACTAGAGAACTTGTAGAAGATCTGATTGCTAACCCAGCATTCAAAGATTATGATTTTGTTAATGAAGCACAGATTGAAGCACAAACTGGTAATGCAACTTCTGGTTCAGAAGATCGTAAGATTTCAATCTCTGGTACTAGCACAGTTGTTTCAGATCAGCGTTACTATGTTGAACTTAGAAGACCTTCTATTGCTCGTGCAGGTAACCATACGTTTGAGTATCTTGGATTTGGTCCAGGAAACTACTCCACAGGTCTCCCAGCACGTCAGGAGATCGTCTTATCACCTACTGAGGACTTCTACGCCCAAAGTAAGAAACAAGACGCTGGTATCGTCTTCTACACGGGTCTAAACTCTAACGGTGACCTCTATATTGGTAACCGTAAGATTAACGCTATCACGGGTGAAGAAACTTTCCTTGAAAGAGCAGCATTAACTGATAGTGAGGACGAAGATGATGATCTCGGTAACCTCGTTACTACCTTCAATACTCCTGTAACGTTCAATCAGAACATCACAGTTGTTGGTGGTGATGGTGATCTACCAAACACATTCAGTTCTCCAATTGTTATTAGTGTACAAGATAATGATCTAACTGAAGTTCGTGATTGTCTAATCATTCGTTCCAACGTATCTTCTATCGATCCTGTAACAAATGAGCAGCAAGACGAAAGTCTTGACAACGATAACTTTAGACCTAGAACTAAGGGTGACATTCGTATCAGCAAGAATAGAATTCAAGCTGCTCTATTTGGCATCACTGCCAGAAGAGATGGACAAGATTATCAGATCCAAACACATGAATACGCTGGAATTCCTTCTAACATCTCACCCAACAACTCTCCTTTAGTTGCAGATGGTGGAACCAGAGTATATGTTAATCAGTTTGTTAATTACAATGGTGTTCTTGCAAGATCTGGTGATATCTTACTCAAGGGTCTAGAAGTTGGTAAAACTGGTTCTATCGGTTGGGTTAACGCTAACTTCTATCAAGAGGTCAACAACGGTAACATCGCATCTATTGAGTTTGATGGTACTACAGTTGTTAAAATTGTATGGTTCGATAGTTTCACACAACAAAATATCAAGAATAAAGATCTTTCGGGTATTGGAATTGACGCTGCATCGCAGATCAAACTTTCTAACTATTGGCCTAATATTGATCTGAACGGCATTTGGACAGTATATAATAACCCAGCAGATCCATTTGATCCTGAAGATAACTATGTTTACTTCCAGGTTGCTACTAATCAAGATGTATCTGTTAAGAACTGGTCAACTGCAGTTATTTCTTCTCCACCACGTCCTAATGGAACTCAAACTCCATTAGTTGAAATTTCTAAGGCAATTTGGAAAGAATTTGGTGTACTAGGTGCTGAAGCACTTAGAACAAATACTGATACATGGGGTGAGTTTAAACTTGGAGTTAACACAGTAGCACGTTCTGCTCACATTGATTCTCAAACAGCATTCGTTTCTGATGAAACATCTCCTAGAGCAAACCTCGATGTTGTTGGTACTGCATTTATCAGTGGTAAGACTATTGAGAATTATCTAACTGAAACTTCAACTCTCAAGGTTGAAACAGAACAAGATAATGCATTATTAGTTGGTGGTGATAGTACTGATCCAGATGATACTTCTGTATTGAGAGTAATGACCACTAATGGTGGTAGGTTAGGTATTAATACTAAGGTTCAGGATGCTATTAATCCTTATAAGGAACTCAATAAGACATTTGTTGTTATTGGTGATGCTAGAATTCATGAAAATCTAGAGATTACTGGTGATCTTGAGGTTAACGGTGGCGATATCACTACAACTAATACTGATTTCGCTCTTGCTCCTACAAATGCAGTAAGAGTTAACTTGTTTGGTGTTGCAGATCGTATTAACATCGCTACTAATACAACTTTACCTCAAGAAATCAACTTAGGTACTAGCACTTCTAATCAGCATGTTAGGATTGGTACTACTGCAGTAGATTCAACGCTTAGAATTCATACCAATAGTCAGAATGCTATTGTTGATCTAGCAACTGTACAGAACCAATCTTCAAGTATTTGTAAACTCAGATTTGGTGGTGGATATGCTACTAGAAGCACAACTAATTCTGTCACGAATATCGATACTTTCTTTACTGATATTAAATCTAAAGAAGTTGAATTTGGTTCTGGCGAAGGCGAAGGATCAGGTGAATCTAGAATTTACTCTAGAACAAGATCTGTTAGAGCATTTGATGGTGACTTAACTAACACTCTTAGACTTGGAACAAATGCAACTACATTTGAAATGGGATCTACTGGTGGTACAACAACTATTAGAAACACTTTAAATGTTCTTGCTTCTGCGATTGTTGAAGGTAACATCAGACTAGACGGTGGTCTAAATGCTGGTATTATCGAGATCGAAAGAGGTAGATTTAATACTACTATCGTTCCTCATGTTATTGGCGGTGTAGAAAATTCTAATATTGACTTCTATCAGTATGTGGATACTGGAAGAAGAATTGATACTGGTGGTGTTGCTCCTTGGGGTGGCACATCATATCTAGTCGCTGGTGGTGCAATCTCTACATTCGATACTGTTGTTAACAACAATGGTAATTCTAGACGACCAGGTACATATCCTTTCGTTAACACTACTACTGATGGTGTTGGTTCTGGTGCAACCATTACTCTTCTTGTTAGATTTGATAAGACAATTGAACTTACTCTGGAAAGTCCTGGTGAAGGATATGCGATTGGAGATCAAATAATCGTTCAACCTGGAGATATTGGTGGTACTGAAACTGGTGCAACACCACCAGCAGGTCAGTTAACATTCATTGTTCAAGGTGTTGTTGATACTGGCACTCTTTATTATCTACCAATTACAGAACCAGCAATTACTGATTTCTCTCGTGGCGATCTTCTCTTTATCGACAGAGGCAGTGATCTATCACCCGATACAGTTGGTTCAGGTGCTAATCAGATTACTGGATTGAGAAATCAAGCTGAGAGTGAAATTCTTCGTATTGAGGGTATTGCAAACATTACCAATCCTCAAGATACAAATGGTTACAGACTGATCGTTTCTCGTGGAGCGGATGGATCGGGAATTTATAACAATCACCCCGATAACACTTACATTGCTAAGTTTATTAAGCAGTCTAATGCTTCATATATCACTGGATCTGACCTTGATTCAGATGGTCAATTAGATGAACCATTATCAGGAATTGGTAGTGGTAGTGGAGATGTAAGAATTGGCGTTGCTGAGTTTGGCGGAAGTTTATCTACTAGAGATTTCCTCAGACTAAGTAAGAGTGAATTTGTTTCTGTCAAGACACTAATCAGCACCTCACCGCAGTCTCTGATTGTTAATACTGGTGATCCAAGTGGTGCAAATGACACATTCCGTGTAGAATCTACAACTGGTAATACTTTCATCTTTGGTCATATCTACGCTGGTGCAGGATTTAACCGCTTTATCGTTGATTCTTCAACTGGTGATACAACTACCACAGGTAAGTTGACTACTAATGATACAATTACCTTAAGGGGAACTACAGTCTTTGCACAACCAGAGCAACTGTTCAAGGTTACTGAGCAGGGTAGTACTGAGTTCTTAACTTTAACAAATGGTGGAAACTCTGAGATAACTGAAGCTGTTACCTTCCAGGTAGATACTGCAACTGGTAGCATCTACAGCACTGGTAGCATGAAGTTCTTTGGAGTTGATAACGATGGTGTTGCAAACTTAACTGATCCAAAACTTGATTTTGACGGATCAAATGGAAACTTAACTGTCTATGGTTCGCTATCTGCTCTAGGTAGTGGTATCTCATACTTTGGCGGATCACTTGATATTGAGGGTGGTATTAATCTCCAATATCAAGATGGTGCTGGAAGAACTCAACTTGATCAAGAGTTGTCTATTAAGAACATCGCTGGCGATGAGATCTTCAAGGTTCTTAACAATGGTTCTGTTACTGTTGCTGGTCAATCAAACTACTTCTCTAATACTGGTGGACGTAAGTGGGAGTACAGTGCCGATGCTGTCATTCCCGCAGAAGTTAATGTCAATTACTTCATTAATGCTGGCGGCAATACAATTGTTAAATTGCCAGGAGATGCTCAAATGGGTGATATGATTAGGATTATAGATATTGGTGGGGCATTAACTTATAACGTATCACTGGTCATAAGAGCTCTTACAAACCAGAAGGTTATGAATGATGGTTCTAATACTGGATCGTCTCTCTTAACTGGTGTTCCTGCTTCCCAATATGCAACACATGGCGGTGGTGAATTAGTTGTACAAACACCATATGCTGCTTTTGCTCTAGTTTACGCAGGTAATCTAGTTGAAGGTGAAAGTGGTCAATCTGTTCCTTCTTCCCGTACTGGTTGGTATCTAATCAACGTTTAATCATATGTTCTATCAACAAAGACACGATATGGATGGTGCTGTAATTGGCACCATCATGCCCTGGTCAGGATCTTTATCCAGCATTCCAGATGGGTGGTTAATTTGTAATGGAAATAGAGTTATTGCGAGAGAATTTCCTCTTCTCGCTAGAGCAATTGGAGACACATATAATGAAGCGACTAATTCAGAAGAACCATTTAACATAAGCGGACTTGCATTTCCAAACTATTCTGGAAAATTTTCTCTGCCAAATTTGTTGCAAGGAAAAGCTCTTATTGATATTGAACAATCTTACTTTTCTGCTGGTGGTAAAACTGATCGATTTAGTTTAGGAATTGATACCGATCCTGATGCAGGAAATATTATTGGTCCATACATTGGAACAAATACTGATAATGGATTTAGTCCATCAATTACTGATGTTCGCACTGATGTTGAATTTACTCTAAATGATCGGACTGGTTATGCTGGTGATATCACTGGCAACAAAATTATTCCTGGTCAAGGTGAGAAATCTGTGTTTATTGGTGGTAGAAAATTGGGTCATGAACATGTAAGACCACACCAACACTCTGGTTCATATGAAACCGTACAGAATGTTGATCCTGCTAGACCAGGACTTGGTGTTATCCCATGGGATAATGTAGCATTTCAGTACAAGTATGGTTCATATGACTCTACAGATTCATTCCCATTATCTGACCAAGAATCAGACTACATTCGTGCTAATCTTCAATTTTGGAAAACAGGGACTGGAACAGAACAATATCTTGGTGATAAAAGTTTCGGTCAAGTTGGTAATGCATATAGTGGGTTTGGAGGTGGTGGACAACCTGGTAGAGTTGTGGGTCAAATTCAGTCGGAAAATCCACCATCAAACATACACCCTAGATATGTAAGTAGATCTCCATTTACACCATTTAATACTTGGACACCAGCTGGTTCTGGTACTGGTACTTCTACTGGACCACAAATTAGTAGTCAAGATGTTATTCCATATGGTTCTTTTGGTGCTAATATTACTGTTCCTCTGGGATATAGAAACTATTATCCAGATGAAACGAGTGAACCACCCAGAGCTACTCTAGTTAGCAACCCAGCAGAGCAGTGGACAGTTGGAAATCAGTTCTTTGCACATTCACATGATCCATTCCAAGTTGTATACAAACAAGGTTCATTGGGTCCACAACCTAGATTAGAAGCTGTGGTAAATATTCCGAATGCTGAACTTGATAATACTTCAAATGAGGGAGCATTACAGATTGATATGAATGTTTCTCAACCATCACTCACCTGCATTTATTTAATCCGAGCATACTAAAATGGCAAATTACTCAAGAGAAAGAGGAAAATATGGTGGTATGTGTGGATCTATTCTTATCCACTCCACTCCCAATATTTCGACATCAAATGATCCAGGTGAAGCAGGATTTAAAAATGATATCCCTGCAGGATATTTGAAATGTGATGGGTCTGTTTTAAATGCAAAAGATTATATTGCATTATCCAGAGTTTTGGGTGTTGGACAAGAAAGTAGATTTAGAAAAGACAACCAAACTCCAAGAGAAGCAGATGCTGAACAAGGAGATCTGGGACAATTTGTTCTTCCAGATCTCGGATCTAAAGTTATTGCAGGTGGAAGAGGAACGGGTATTTACAATAACTATTTTGTTGATGATGGAACTGCAGCTGCAGTCACAAATGGAACACGTAGAGTTGGACCACAGGTAGAAGTTGTTTCTAACTTTGGAAACACCATTGCTTCTTTTTACACTGGAAATGTTCAGGTTAGTCCCAGTGCAACGATAAATTTTTTGGGCAACGCTTCGTATAATGTTGCGAGTGCTACTTCAGAAACTCAACTTGATATTAGTAACTTTCAAGGTCATACTCATGAAGCTTTTCCAACACTCTTGAATTTTCAAACCTCTCATGCTGTAGGATTTCAGGGTGGTAAAACTGGTGGTAATCTTCCTGGTAATAGTGGTGCTGGTCATATATTGGGGGTAGTTAATCAAGCGGGTGGTGAATCTATTCACAAACATAGCATTGAACCGCCAAAAACATATGGTAGTGATTTTACATACACTTACCCACAAACCCAAATTGATTTGAGTGGAGTTTCTGTATCTATTGATGTTGACACTGCAGAAATTGAAAAAATTGACGATCTTGTTACTCCTTACATTTTGGTAGAATACTTAATTAAATTCTAAAATGGGATATCAAACCTCTCACTATTATGTACATGGAAACACAAATGATTGTACTTCCTATACGATGTATGTTCCTGATGGTAATAATTTAAGATCACAAATTTCACAACAGTATGTTACTTTATTCGGTAGATGGGGTGAATCAGGTGGAGTAGAAGGTTGGGTTACTACATGGAATTCAGAAAATAATGGAGGATTTTCTAGCATTTATGCTATGGTTCTTAGTGGCGCTGGTAGTGAACTAACTAGCATCAATGCAAATGGAAAACACACAGGACTTTCTAGTGGTGGATGTCCTGTTGGAGGATGTACAGATTCCACTGCTAATAACACAAATACAAATGCAGATTTTGACGATGGCAGTTGTACATATGATCCACCAACAGTAACGCTTACTGCTACTCCAAGTACTATTAAGTCTGGCAACAGTTCTAATATAAAGTGGGTTACTACTGGAAATGCTACTAAGCTCGTGTGGCTTAAAGGAAACATTAATAATACACTTTTAACATCGAATAAAAACGTTACTCCTACAAGTACAACAATTTACCAATGTAAAGTTACTGGAGCAGGTGGGAGTACTACCAAATCAGTTACAGTTACTGTCAATTCTCCGCCTACAGGTGAAATTTCGGTTCCAGATTCAATTGATTATGGTGATGAAACTTTTGACATTGAGTGGGAAGCAAAGTATGCTAATACAAAACAAAATCTTAGAATTACTACAATTGACTTAGATGGTAATAATGATGTCACAAATGTATCTTTGACGCCAAAAGCAACTTCTGCAGAAACTGGTGCTGCAGCAACTGCGACTGAAAGAGATGGAACCTATACATATACTCCATCATGGGGACCTAGAGGTCCATCTGAAATTAGATTTTCATTTGAACTTGGTGGTGATGGTGGTTCAACGACACTTGCAAGGAAAGATGTTTTCGTTAATATTGACCAGACACCAGATAATATGGCAATTCCATTTACTATTGGTGTTCTTAAAAGTGAACCAGATATTAGAACACCTGAAGAAGGAACAGCTACTTCTGATTTAATACAAGTCAATGATATTGATATTCCTGTTGAAATTAAAGCCTCAAATCCGATCTTAGTAAGAATTGATAATGTTGGTGAATGGACTAAACTTAGATCATATGGAGCTCTTGCTGAACCAGTTGGCGGAATATTTGGAATATTTGATGGTCCTGAAGAGGAAGAAGAATTTGTAGAAAAACCTATTGAAGCAGTAAAATTTGAACAAATAGACGAAACAATTAAAGAAGTTTCTAATGATTTCCAAGTTGTAGAAGCAGATCCAGAGAGTGTAACAACACAGGTATCGCAAGCTTTTAACAGTAATGGAGGATATGCTGGATCTATTCAGATCCCTTCAAATGCGATTAATATTCGTGTGGATATTGCTGCCGCTCGCGGTGGCGGAGGTGGAGCTGATAAAAATGGTTCTGGTGGTAGTGGTGGATCTGGAAGAAGAGCAAATATATATTTTCCTAATCTTACTGCTAGAAGATTAGATTTCTATCTCGGAAATGAGGGTGGATCTGCTGGAAGTGGTGGAAATAGAGCTGGTGGTGGTGGAGGCAGTTCAAGTACTGCTAGTGGTGGAACGGGTGGAAATTCTGCTGATTATGGATCTTCTGGTGCTGGTGGCGGTGGTGGTGGTGCCAGTGGTATTTTCGATACTTATAGTAATACATGGGTTGTTGTCCTTGGTGGCGGAGGCGGAGGCGGCGGTGGTTCGTTAGGAAGAGCAGGCACTCAAGGCGGGACAGGTACAGGATTACAAACAGGAAATCCAAGCAATCGTACTGTTGGTGGTACTGGTCAAAAAAATACGACTGAAAATGGATCCAATAGTAGTGGTCCTGATGGCGGCGGTGGAGGCGGCGGCGGTGGTGGATGTGTTGGCGGTGCAGGTGGTGCATATGGCGTTGACCAAAACCGTGGCGGCGGTGGTGGTGGCGGCGGTCAGTCTGGTTATAATAGTACTTATTGTAGTTTTAATAGCAATTCAGGATCACAACATAATGGTAATGGATTCGCGAATGTTTATTATGATTTGCAACTTCCATCAATTACTAGTTTCACTTGCAATCCAGCTGCAATTATTAGAGGTCAATCTTCTACATTAAGATGGTCTACATCATTTGCAGATTCTGCATCTATTAATAATGGTGTTGGTGCTGTTGCAGTTGGGTCTAACAAGACTACAAGTGTTAGTCCTACTTCAACTACAACTTATACTTTAACTGCATGTTTTTCTGGTGTATGTGTTACTGCAGACAAACAAGTAATTGTATATCAACCACCTACAGTTAATTTTTACGCTAACAAATATTTTATTAAAAGGGGAGAAACTGTAACATTATATTGGATTACTAGTGGAGATGGTTCTACGCTTACTTGGATTGCAGGAAACCTTACTAATACATTGTTATCATCTCAATCAAGTGTTACACCCACAGTCACTACAACTTATACATTGCAAGTTAGTGGTCTTGGTGGAACTAGTCCACAGTATAGTGTAGAAATTGTTGTATATGAACCACCAGAGGGAGAATTTAGTGTTCCATCTGTAATTGATTATGGTACTGCAAGTTTTGATGTTGCGTGGGAAGCGAAGTATGCCAACACAAAAGTAAGATTTAGAATTACTACAATTGACTTAGATGATAATAATGTAATCACAAATGTAGATTTACCATTAGCAAACTCAGCAGAATCTGGTAAAGGTCCCGATAATGATACAAGTGGAACTTATACTCATACACCTACTTGGGGTGATAGAGGTCCATCTTTAATTAGATTTTCATTTGAACTTAGTGGTGATGGCGGTTCAGAGACAATTCCAAGTCAAGATGTTTTAGTTAACATTGACCAGACACCAGATAATATTATAGTTCCAGATAGTTTAGATTTGATCAAGGATGATCCAGATGTTAGATCTCCTGAAGGTGATATCGTATCAGATTACATACAAGTCAACGATATTGATATTCCTGTTGAAATTAGAGCTTCAAACCCCATATTAGTTGATATAAATCAAGATAATAATTGGACTCAACTTAGATCATATGGAGCTCTTGCTGAACCAGTTGGTGGAATATTTGGAATATTTGATGGTCCTAAAGAGGAAGAAGAATTTGTAGAAGAAACAGTTTCTTCTCGTAGTATACCTGTAGATATAGAGGTTGTAGAAGCAGATCCAGTTACTGTAAAGACTTCTAGTCATCAAGATATTGATTATACTAATTTGGTTACATGTATTTCAATTATTGATGAATCATCTCCATCAGTGTCAACACACCAGAGTGATTGGACATCGTTTAGAAACAATTATCCAAATAGAACATTCTATCTACTACAAGCTACATTCCGTACAGATCCTCCACAGGGCGATCCGGTTTATGGACTTAGTAGACTGAATAGACCTTCTAATTTCTTAAATGATCCATATGCATATACTGTACAGGTAAACAGAGATGATGAGACTTCAAATATCTCTAACTGGTTTAATATTTGCGGGTTACAAAATGTTCCTGCAGGATCATATGTTTCTGTGTGGTTGGATATTTCAGGATCCATGAGAGAGGTTGATGTACAGAGATCTTACAATGCATTTGCAACTGCATGTAGCAATGCTGGTATTGTTATTGTTCTTGAGACTAGTGATAGTGGTGAGCGTTGGATCCCAGGTCACAACAAAGATCTACCACCATCTGGATTTATTACTGCCGACAAAACTAGTGTAAAACAGGATGAAGAATTTGAGTTGACGTGGGTTGCATTTGGTGAGGTTACTCAAGTTACAATTACAAACTACAATGGTGGAAATCCTGTCTCGTTTACTGGTCATGCTGATTTAACGATCAGTATAACAACCACATTTACAATGTCAATTCAGGGTACAACTGGTAGTACTCAAACTAGATCTGTAACAGTTACCGTTATTCCAAAACCAGTATTTAATGTCTGGTTATTGAACGATCCTAATATACAAGAAACTGTAAGAAAACCTAATATATCCACTCAAATTAATTGGGCAACAACACCAGCTGGTTCTGGGACTACACTAACATGGAGTAGTGGTAATATAGCAAATACTCTATTAACATCACAAACATCAGTGCAACTTTCTGATAGCTCTACTTTCTGTGGAACTGTTACTGGTCCTGGTGGAACTTCTGACACAGTATGTGCAACTATTACAGTTTCTCAGTATGTTACTTTAGAAGCTAATGCTCCTGGTACTATTGATTATGGTACTGAAACTATTACATTAGATTATTCTACTGAATATTCTGATATAGAAATGAAGTTAGAGGTATTTTTTACTTATCTAGATGGAAGTACATCTTCTTCGGCTGTATTTACAGATGATACTCTTCCGCATCCAGATAGTTTTGAACTAAATCCTGTAGCACCTGCATTTAATTCAGTTGATGATCAGGAAATTGAATTTGATATGTCTACTTTTTGGAATGATATTGGACCATCTTCAATTAAATTTAGATTTACTGCTAAAGGAAGTGCAGGAACTGAAGTTCTAAATCTTACAACTCTAGTTAGTATTGATCGAACACCAAATAATATTTTAATTCCAGATAGTTTAGGTTTGATCAAAGATGATCCAGATGTTAGATCTCCACTGGATGGTCCAATCACTAATATGCTTCTAGTTGATGATATTGACGTTCCTGTAGAAATTTTATCTGACTATGAGATAAAAGTTAAAAAGAACAATACTGGTGGATGGATAGATGTTAGGAACTTAAATGCATAGAATAAATAATACAACAGGAACTATAGACTGATAAGATGTCTGATTATCAATTTACAAATACACCGCTGTACGTATCCGATGGTGATTACGTACAGTTTAGGTTTCAAGCTCCTGATGATTGGGGACAGGCACTTACTGTTAGAGTTCGTGTTGGACTGCTTGATACTTTTTGGTATATTGAAACACTTCCTGAAGATTTAACACCAGACCCATTTCCTTTTCAGAAGGTAGATGATGCTGAATTGGATACCATGTATACTTATGGTGATGGTAATCGTGCAGGAGAAAGCATTATTACAGTTACTGGATTAACTGATACTTCTGTAGCAGCTGTCGCTGTATCATCAAATTTTCCAATTCCTTTTGGTGCTGTGGCAACTGATTATTTTGGCGCACGTATTGACTATGATGGTGATGGAACTTGGGACACTGGTTGGCTTACTGGAAGCATAACTCCTGGTGTTGAAAATAATGCTAAAATTCAAGTACGAGTAAGAACTCAAAATGCAATTAACTCAACTTCATTACTTACATTAGTTATTGGTACTTCTAATGAAACGTGGAGTGTTAAAACTCAATCTGCAGCGCAAAATATTCCAGATCCATTTCCTGATTGGGAAGATATTGACGGTGTTGAAGCGGGATTAGCACATGTTTACAGTGAACCAGTAAGAATTGACGGGTTAATTCCAGATTCTGTTGCAACTTTCCTCCTCACAAATTCATCAGCACAGTGGGCTAATTCAAGCACAAATACTACATTTACAAATGGTGATGGATATGAAGTCCTCAGTGGTGTGACTTGGAATGGTGGATCTGGTGATGTTGTTAATGGTGATTGGGTTCAGTTGAGAGTTGTATCTAGTACATCTGCTTTTGGTGCAATTACCACTAATATTAGTATTGGTGATGCTGTAAATGGTGATACTTGGACAGTTACGACAGGAGAGTTTCCTGATACTGAACCATCTCCTTTTCAATTTGATAACGTGGATAATGCTCTAATTAATACACTATATGGATCACCCGATGCACCACCTGCAGGAATTAGTGGTATTGATCCAACAGTTAATATTCCTGTAACGTTAGATCCTACTAATACATCAGCAACTGAATACTATGTTAGAGTAACAAAAGCAGATGGTACTGTTGGATCTTTGGGATCATTTCCAACTACTGTTGCACTTGGAGATAAACTTGCTTTATTTGCTAAATCAGCACCCAACTATGGTGGACAAATCAGAACTGTAAAAATTAATGTTGGTGGTGTTCCTATTACTACATGGCAGGTAAAGACTAGCGATGGTCCTGATACTGTTGCATCATTTACACCACCACAAGATTTAACTAATCAACAACCAAGCACTTATGTGACTAGTTCCCCAGTTACTATTAGTGGTATTAATACTCCAATTCAGATTAGTCGTTTAACTGGTTATAATGCATTAATTTCTATTGATGGTGATGCAGCCACTACTGGTCCTAGAACTTTTGATCCTAATGTAAATACTACATTTACTCTTACTATTTTAACTTCAGACCAAGTAAATACACCAGAATTCACACAGATTCAAGTTGGTACGGGTGCTCCTAGCAATTCAACTTTTGTTTGGACGGCAAGGACTTGGATTACTGCACCAACACCACCATCAAATTCTGGAACATGGTACAGTATTAAAACATGGAAACAGGATGGTTATGCATTAGGAACTGTTATTCCAATTATGAAAGAAAGTGTTCTGGGATATGGGGATCTTGATGGTGATCTTTATAATCCTGGTACAAACCTTGTGACCAGAGTTCCTAGTGATGTTGCTAGTAGATACCCAGGATTTATTGAATGTGATGGTCAGGAATTAGATGCTGCACAATATCGTGGATTATATGAAGTTATTGGTACACACTATGGTGGAGCTGTAACTATTTCATCTGAAAATATTTTAGATGAAGATAACAATGTAGTTGGTACTTGGACGAAATATGATGGTAATTTTAGACTTCCTGATTATAGAAATAGAAAGCTTTGTGGCACGGGTATTGTTGATAGTAGCAGAGGAAGTTCTGCGTTCTTACCTGTTTCTAGTTCTGGTGGTGATATTCAAGTTGTTGGATCTGAGGGTGGATACTGGTATTTTGATAAAGTAGACACTCTTGGCACACAACCACTAGAACAGATTGAAGGAACTGGTGATAATGGATTAAATTCACGGTTCTTCTCACTTGGTACAGTTAGAATTAGTGGATTGGAAACCATTACAGGTAGTATTGGATTTAGTATCAATGGTAGTATTACGGCAACGATTGGTCCTTTGCAGTCTTTAATTGTTGGAGTTCCAGAACATGATCACTTCTATTTCTCTGCAGTTTCTGATGGTGAAGGTGGTGAAGCTGTTGTCCCTTGGGGTCAGGGTGGATCTGGTGGTAGAGCTGGTTTCCAATTTGCTGAAGTACAATCTTATCCGCTGAAAATTAAAGGCAGTGACCCACTTGGGTCATCCGAAATTTGGGATACGTGGGCGGATAGAATTCAGAGCGTATGGACTGGTATCTTTGTAAACTTGAAAGAATATTATGGAAATGATTTTGACCTTAGACAGTGGGTGCAAGCCAACTTACCTGCAGGTCAGAATGTTAACGCTGAATACGCAGAAGTTCAAGGTGCATCTCTAGGATTGGGCAATGATTCAGGTGACGATAAGGGACTTACAGAAGATTTTACTACATGGTGGTTATCTGATATTTCTGGATTATCTGGCGCTATCCTTCAAACCACTTCAGATACAGGTGGTAATCAAACTGCTGGTGTAATTGAGAACCAAAATTCTACATTTAGAGTTGCTGGTTATACACCATCTGCTGGACAAACAAGAACTCATAGTCATTTTATAACTGAAAATGTTGTTGGTAATCCCAATACTGACTTCTCTGGTGGTAATGTTAGTGGTGCTGGTGACCCCAATCCACCATTTGGTGCTGGATTAAGTGCTAGTGGTCAAGTTGGTGCTGTTCTTTCTTTTCAAATGTATGAAAGAAGAGGTCTTAATGAACCATATGATGATATGCAACTTGTAAATAAAACTATTGGCGAGTGGACATATAGACTTGCTGGTCAAAATTACTGGACCGAACCAGGAGAGGAACTAATTGTAGAGGAAGCAGTTCGTTATAGAAATGGTAATAATGGAGCTGGTACTGGTATGGTTATTAATTATACTATTCAAGCATATCCTTCTTTAGGAGGATCTCCCTTTGGTGATAGTAGAATTAGAATTAATCAAATTGTTAATGCTGGACAGGGATATGCGGTAGGTGATGAATTGACAGCAGCAACATGGTCTGATACTCCAGGACTTGGTGCTGAAGATTTAATGGTAGTTAATACAGTTTCTACTGGAAACGTTGGTGGCGTTGGTGAGAGTATTCCAATTCAATTCACACAAAACGACTTGTTCATGGACATGACTACAGGAACATTTAAGTTTTCTAGAAGTATCAAAAAACCTGTTCCTGATGTTACAATGATCCCACAGAGACAAGTTCCAATTCTGACCCCATTCCACAAGACTAAATATATGATCAAGGCGTATTAATAAATTATGGGGCAAGACATTATTCCAGATTATAGACCACTTGAATTGATGCTCGATACAAAATTTACGAAGTCTGAGTTTACAGATTTCATTGGTATTTGGGAAAACTTCATGCCAGCACCATTATGCGACGAGATTGTAGCATTTTGTGCAGAAATCTTTGAGCATGGAGCTTCATTTAATGGTCATCCTGATGAGATGCATGTTATTTCATCTGAAAGTGTTTATGGCGGTCCATTAAGGAGAAAGGACGAAGCGTTTCTTCTTAACTACCATAATTTAACATTAGGGAGACATGTAAATCAGATATTGAAATCATGTCTTCAGCATTATATGAGTGAATATTTTTCTCTACAGCACAGTAGTGTCACTTCTTGGGATATTAAAGTTCAAAAAACTAAACCTGGTGGTGGTTATAACTTATGGCATCATGAAGATGGTGACATAAGACATGCTGATCGTGAGTTAGTGTGGATGATTTACCTCAATGATATGCCTGATGGTGAGGCAGAGACTGAGTTTTTATATCAAAGAAGAAGAATTAAACCGACTAAAGGAACAGTAGTAGTTTGGCCTGCTGGATTTACACACACTCACAAAGGAAATACTGTTCTTACTGAAGATAAATATATCTTGACAGGATGGTACATCAAAAACCAATAAGGTAGATCAATGGCTTTAAATATTAGAACTCCTTTATTAGAAATTGATTTTCTTAATAAGATTATTAATCAAGAACGACGTTATATTGACCAGGATACTGGTACAATTAAGGTTTTTCCTGGTGGCAGAAGAGTTTCGTTTGATGATACTGCTAGTGAAAGATTTTTAGCAGCTGCTATTGATCCTTTCTGGCATAGTGCAAAAGATCAACTTGATTTTTTCCAGTACAACGATGATGGAACATATTTTTGTCAGCGTAAAAAGTTAAAAACTGATTTCACCACAAATACTCAGTATCAGGCTACATATCAGTTCGTTGATGGTACTGCAGATCAAGCAAAACAATTATATGATCAAATTAAAATCTTTTTAGAAGTTTCAGATCAAGTTAAAAATTTGAAGGTTGAAGCTCTTGTAGAGGATGTAGATAAAGAAGTTCTTTTGTATGAGAAGAGATATCTAAAACTCAAAAGACAGAAAAATTCTTTATTAGAATTGAGTGATTGGAGAATTTTACCTGACGTTGCTGATAGTTATGAAGGTGAGAAAGACATGTGGATAGCATGGAGATCCCGTGTACGTACAGATGTATTAAAATCACCTGATGATTTTGATAGTGGATTAGATTACTTCAAGTACACTTATGAGTATAGATTTCCCGTTGACCCAAATGTTTATAGGAATTTGTATGATGGTGTAGACAATCCGCCTGCATACTTAGACGCAAACGATACTGATCAGTGGGTATATCATGACATAGAAGCTTCTACTGACTTCCGTAATCAGAGAGAGCAAACAATGTATAATCTTGCAAGATCTAGAGCAAAAATCTCTCCAAAGCGAGAAGTTGATGCTAAAGTATTGGAAATGATGAAACTATTGAAAGTAGATGACATTATTCCAATAGACTGGAACATTTATTACGTACCCGAATGATATATGAAATTGATCTTCTGAGTGAAGGTGATTTAAAACTCCTAAATCAAGAACTTAAGAGTTTCAACTATATTGATGGTAGTATCAGTAACCCATCAAAGATCAAGAAAAATTTAATGTGCTTTGACGGTAAAGCATATGGTGATAGTTGTAACTTTATACAACAGATTATGCACCAAAAAATGTATAGCATCTATGCTATGCGTAGCATATCTCAAATATACTTTTTAAAATATAATGTAGGACACAAATATGATTATCATTTAGATAACTATCCAATTGCTGGCGTTCATGCACATTATAGTATGACTATCTTTCTTAATGATGATTAT
>Ga0181380_1000271_pt1 | contig 23979 bp, 2 predicted proteins | sample 3SPOviralmetaG_FD_130116 | JGI IMG/M metagenome (GOLD analysis project Ga0181380, IMG submission 130116) | Marine viral communities from the oligotrophic San Pedro Time Series (SPOT) site, San Pedro Channel, CA, USA - 3 SPOT_SRF_2009-08-19 | ecosystem: Environmental > Aquatic > Marine > Strait... | reverse complement strand
TCGACGCCACCGTCTTCCTTGAGCAGGGCGGGCGCCGAGTGGGGCGTGATGCGCAGGTCCTTCACAAAGGGCAGCAGGCCGCGGAAGGGGTGCACGGAGCCGTCGGGCGTCTCCTGCTTCCAGCCGCCGATCTCAAAGGCGCCCGAGGCCAGGTTGAGGAAGCGGCCGTGGAACGCCTTGCTGCCGACGTGGGCGGCGATGGTCTTTGTGGCGGCGTCTGCCAGCTCTGCGGCGCGGCCCGTCGCGGTGGCCACCCACGGGCTGCTGGCGACGCGGTAGCGCTGGATGGTCTCCGAGCTGGTGCCAATCTCCTGCGCGCTGGTGGCGTGCTCGTCGTCGAGGCGGTGGCCGCGGGACACGCGCAGCGCCCGCTGGGCGGGCGGGTGCAAGATCAGCGTCGCGGCGCGCGTGCACGCCAGTGCGCCGACGCCGGCGTCCCGGAGGACGGTCTTCAGGGGGTCGCCGTGTCCCCCGGCCGCGCGCGACGCAGACGCGGCCAGCTCCGAGGCGGGCTGCACCCACACGTGGCGCATCAGCGGGTCCGTCAGCGGCGCCTGCCCCGTGGAGTGTGCGTCGTGGCGGATGTGGTCCATGTGCGTCTCGCCGAGGGCCCACGTCGACAGCGACGGCCACTTGTGGCCGACGACGGCGACCAGGCCCTGGGCCTGCGCGGACAGCACAGAGGACGGGCCGCCCGCCGTGACGTCGCACGGGTACGCATTGAACGGGGCGCGGCCGTCGGTGGACGTGGCGGGCTGCGGCGGCCAGCCGTCGCACACTGCGGCCGTGTCGCCGCCGCTGAAGCTGACGGGGGGCGGCATTTGGACGGACGTGACGGCGCGGGCGTGCTGCAGGTACGGGATGCGGTCGGCCACGGTGCGGGTGGCGTCTGTGTTGCCGCGCTGCAGGCAGCGGGCGAGCATTGCGTCGAGGGCGGCGACGACGTCCCGTCCCGCGTCGCCCGCGGTGACGATGGGGGCGCACACCCCCTTGGCGTCCAGGAGCGCGGCGTGCACGGCGGTGAAGAGCGCCGAGAAGGCGTCTGTCGCCAGGCGCTGTGGCGGCCTGGCGTCCGTGATGTGCGCCACGGCGCGGGCCAAGCGCCGCGCGGCGTGGGCGACGGCCAGGCACGGCTTGGTGACGAGCTGGGACAGCTTGGCGCGACGGACGCCGACCCGGGCGGCGATCTGAGCCCGCGCCCACTCCGACATGGGGTCGCCGAAGCCGCCCAGTGTGTTCAGGAGGGTCGTCTGCACAAAGGACTGCGACGGGGAGCCGGACACGCGCAGCACGCGGGCAGCCTTGGCGACGACGTCCCTGTCGCGGTCGACGAACAGAGCGAGCAGGAGCCCCAGCGCCGGGTTGGCGTCTGCCCTGACGACGGGCACCCACTCGCCCCTGCGGCGCTCGGTCTGCGTGACGCACGCGGCGACGACGGAGGCGGACATCCAGTCGAGGAAGCCGTCGGTCCAGGACGCGGCCTCGTTGGCGGTCCACTCCAGCACGTTGCGGGACTCCTTTGCCATGCCCACCATGGACTGCATGAAGCCGTGCACGGAGGCGTCGGGCGCCGTGACGCAGCCGGCGGCAAACTGCAGCGCGGCGTTGGCGGTGGCCATCGTGGTGGCGAGCGTGCGGTCGTGGGTGGTCCGGATGCCGGGCGTGTCTGCCCGGACAGCGTCCACCACGGCGGTGGCGAGCGGCACGCCGGCCATGCTGGCGGCCCGTTCGCCCCGGGCCATGTTGTCGGCGGGGATGCGGTCGGCGCGGTTCAGTGCCCAGGACAGGTCGGAGGCGACGCCGGCGAGGAGGAGCCGGATTCCCCACGCGCGGCGGGCGCCCAGGGTGGCGTACGCGTACTGTGCGATGGCCGCCTGCGGCGGCACCCGCAGTGCCCGGGCGCGCTCAAAGGTGCGGTCCAGCACCATGCGGCACACGGCGCTGGCCATCTCGGCGTTGAGCATGGCGTGCATGGCGGTGCCGGCCCACGTTTCGGGGCTTTTGTCCACGCCACGGCCGACGCCGGCGCGGAACGCGGCCACGGCGGTGCGGGCGCCCAGGAACGGCGTGCCCTTGGAGTCGGCAGGCGTGGCGACGGGGAACGCAGTGCCGGCGACGGGCGACGCGGCCAGGACGGCGGCGGCCGTGTCGGGTCCGAACACGGGCACGCGCACCGCGTCTGCCTTGGACGGCGCCTCGAACGCGGGTCCCCACGGCCGGTTGTGCGCCGTGACGACGGTGGCGCCCGCGGTGGTCTGCGCCGTGACGACGGCCAGCGTGTTGTCGTACCGCGGTGACGTGGCCACGAGGCAGGCGCCGACGACGGCGGGCGACCAGTTGGCGGCGAGCACGACGCCCATGGGCCCCGGCGGGCACGCGTGGATGACGGACGACACGTGGAACTGCTCGGTGGGCACGGCGCCGCCCGCCATGGACGCGGACGTGACGCGGGCCACGTCGACGTACACGTGCGAGACGTGGGGCATGTCGGCGCCACGAGCGGGCACGGTCACGTTGACGACGACGTCGACGACGTGGCCGAACACCTGCAGGTTGTCGGCGGCGACGAGGAGGCGGACGCACCAGCCCGGCCCGAACCCGGGTCCGAACCGCGTGGCCGGCGCGTGGATGAGGTCAATGGGCAGCAGGCGGCGGTCGTCTGCGGCCACGGCGGCGCGGATGGCGTCCGTGTTGGGCACCAGGCGGAGGCCCGTCAGGGCGGCGCCGGGCGGCGCGTCGGACGGGATGGCGACTGCCCACGCGGCGCTGCCGCCCTCCGGTGCGAGCTGCAGCGTGTTGAACGGGACGCGGCACACCGTCCAGCCCTCGGTGGGGACGGCCCGGCGCACTCTCTCGTGGCGTTCCCGCGCTTGTTTGGCCTTGCGCTTGGCGGGCGGCGCCTTGGCGTCCGCTTTGCCCGACGGTGACAGGTCGCGCTTCTTGGACTCGGACGGCTCTGCGTCGCGGCGCTTGGTGGGCGGGAGGGCTACGTCGAAGACGGACTCCCGGCGGCGCTTGGCGCCGGTGGCGGAGGTGAGGGCAACGGTCTTGGGCGGTGCCCAGTTGGGGAACATCTCCACCCAGTTGGCCACAAACACGGCGCTCGCCTCGGCGCACTCGGCGACACAGTCCTCTGGGGACTTGCGGCCGAGGTTGGGCCATCCCGCCATGGGCTGCACACCGGGCGTGTCGGCGGGCACGAGCACGTGAGTGAACTCGACGTGCTCCGCGGCGTCGAACCGCATGGACGGCGACAGGAGCGTGACGACGACCGGGTCGCCGCCCGGCGGCGTGTACACGGCCCAGCGGCCGATGCCGGACGCCTCGAACGTCTTGCCGGTGGAGTCCACGACGGCGGTGACGTCGGCGGCGGTTGCGAATCGCACGCCGGGTGGCGGCACGGCAGGTTCTTCGGGCGGGGCGCGCCACTGGGCGCGGTTGTCGTCCAGGCCGTTGGAGTTGGAGTCCAGGGCGGGCGGCATGGGCGGCGGCTCCGGGTACTCGGGTCCCCACACGCCCGTGGTCTGCATGAGGCGGCGCGCGACGCGGACGGCGGCGGTGGTCTGCGTGGGCGCGCCGGTCCTGGACACGAAGGCGTTGCTGTCGTAGTCGCTGGGGTCCATGGCGGCGGCGGCCGGGTCGTCGACGGGCATGAGGGCGACGCGTGCGGTGGGCAGCGTGCCGGGCGCGGACTGTGTGCCGGCGAGGAAGGCGACCCTGTTTTCGGCGGCCGTGTAGGCGTCGCCGAGTCTGGAGCGCACGCCGCGCAGCATGCGCTTGAAGCAGTACCGGAGGGCGGCGCGGGCCTCCTGGCTGCGGCCTGCCATGGGCCACGCCAGGCGCAGGGAGGCGGCCAGTTCCCTGTCGGACAGGGTGGCGGCGGGGATGCCACCGCGCGCGGCGACGAGGTTCATGTGGTTGACGGCGTCCACCCAGGGCACCTTGATCTTGCGGAGGCCGTCCTCTGCGCCCGTGACGGCGGTGTAGGCTTTGAGAACGGCGGCGCGGGCGAGCCCCACGGCCTTGGCGAGGGCGGGGAGGGCGGGCGCCCACCACCCCAGCTCCAGCGCGCCCGCGAACCCGGCGGCGTTTGCGTCGTAGGGGTACACCGCGTCGGAGTCGCCGAGCACGGCGCGGGCGACTTGTTGCACGCCCGTCCGGCCGGGGTTGGACAGGGCGGCGGCCTGCGCAGCCGTGGCCACGCTGTCCGGCGTGAAGATGGCGCGCAGCATGGCGGCGGCGTGGACGTCGACGGCGCCCTCTGCGACGGCGCGGGTCATGCGGGGCACCACGTCGCGGTGGGCGGTGCCGGGCGGCTCCATCTGGGGTCGGTGCAGCGCCAGGCCACGGGACAGCCACATGGAGGCGGCGGTGGCGTGGGCGGCGCTGGCAATCTCGCGGGCACGGGTGTGGGCGTGCCACAGGCGGGGCGACGCGAGGACCCGGTTGAGCGTGTCGAGGTGCGGCCAGTCTTCGTCGGGGACGACCTCGGTGGTGCAGCTGTGCCACGCGTTGCCCGTCGTAGCGCGCAGGACAAGGGCGGCGTCGACGCCACGCGGCCAGACCACGAAGACGACCTTGCGGGTGATGTGGACGGCGTCGACGGCGCCGTCCGTGCCGCACGCCACGTCAACGCCCTCCACGACGAAGTGGGCGGCGTCGCGGGCGAAGGCCACGTTGACGCCGGCCACGGCGGTGACAAAGTACACGGCGGGCTCGCCCTGCGTGATGTCGCCGAGCAGGAGGCGCTTGCGGGCAAACACGATGTGGGACGCCAGCGCGGAGACGCCGACGGCGACGTCGCGGCTGACGCCGTGGGCGGCGTAGGCGTGGTCGATGCCCCACACCCGGCGGCGCAGCGTGTCCCCGGTCCCAACGTCGTCGTCGCGGACCACCCTGGAGCGCGCCGCGCCGTGGTCGAGCGCCAGGCAGGACACGTGTGTGGTGGCAGGGCCGGTCTGTCGCTTGAGCGCGGGGGACACGACGTGGGCCCCGTCGCCGCCGGCGACGCGCACATCGCGGACGCGGACGGGCTTTGTGTCCAGGTTGGGCAGCGGGTGGTCGCCCTGCACGGTCTCGGCGGCGCCGGTCTCGACGCCGTGCACCGGGTTGCCCTGCCTCGCCAGCAAGCCACGGAACGCAGGTCCGACGGCGTGCTCCACGAACGGGAACTCCGCCTCGACGACCGCAGTGGGGAACTGCTTTGAGCCGACCGCCTGGGGGCCGTCTGCGGACCACGTGACGGTGCTCTGGGCGCCGCCCCGCGCGGTGCGGAAGCTCTGCCGCGTGTAGGCGCCGTCCAGCGTGGCCCGCGTCAGGAAGGCGGAGATCCCGTGGCGCTTCTCGGGCTCGTCGCCCACGGGCTGGGGCGCGTCGCCCACGACGGCCGCCACGTCGAGCGCGTTGTTGCGGGACGCCAGCGTGACGTCGAAGCTGCCGGTGGCCCACACGGCGAAGCGAGCGGTGCCGGTGGTGCTCGTGCGGGCGGACACGGGGAGGTGTGCCTGGCGCAGGACGCCGAGCACGACGTCGGCGACACGGAGGTGGGCCCCCGCCTCGACGACGGACGCCGAGGTGAACTTGTACTTGGTGGCGTAGTACTGGTCGCGGGCGCTGAGCGCGTTTGGGTCGAGGTCCACGGCGACGACGCCGACAGCGGCGGCGATGCCCCGCAGCTGGGCGGCGGCCCCTTTCACCTCGGTGATCACGGCGGGAGGGACCTTGGCGCGGAACTTGGTCCTGCGGGTGTCCTCGTCGCCCAGCAGGCGGCGGGCCAGAGACATGACGCGGTCCTGGGCGGCCACGAAGGTGGAGCACGCGTCGACGGCGTTGGCCCGGAGCGCCAGCGGCGTGGGGCGGGCGCCCCGCACGCCAAACGTGGCCACGTAGAAAGCGTCCTCCACTGCGGACTGCATGCGGGCGAGGGCCTCGGGGTGGCGCGCGGGCTTGCCGGTGCTGGGCTTGGTCGCCAGCGGCGCGCCCGACCGCGGCGGCACGCAGTCGCCGTTCTTGCGGAAGGTGGCGACGGCCATGGACACGAGCGCGGGCCGCATGCACTCCCGGGTGATGCGCATGAGGGTGAGCGTGGAGCCCGCGTCTGCGCCCAGTGCGCTGGGCTCGCCGACGACGCGCCCCACGACGGTGGGCTCCTTGCCCGGCCGCCGGATGACGAGCTGGACCTGCACGCCGCCACCCTCGATGGGCACCATGGCCTCCGTGGCCATGGCGTGGAAGGGCACGCAGAACCGCGACGGCGGGCGGGCGGCGGGCACGGCGGCCGACAGGTCGACGGCGGGCAGGGCGCCGATGGCGGCGGCGACGCGGTCGGGCGCCTCGTCCAGCCCGCGGGCGCACACCACGCGGCACAGGACGTCGGCGGCGACGGCCATGTGGGCGTCGTCTCCCTGGTAGACGTCGGCGGCGGTCTGGATGTCGGCGGCGTTGCTCCCGCCGGAAAAGTCGACGTACGCGGTCCACGCCGCGACGACGAGCGCCCGGTGCAGCGCGGCGCACGCCCGGTGGGCGGCGGCGCGGCCCTTCTTCTTCTTGGCGGCGGCCAGGGCGCGCATGTACGACAGGAAGTGTCCCACAAAGGTGCGGGCGTTGAACTGGAGGCTGCCCACCAGGAAGGCTTTGGCGGCGGCCTCCAGGGGCACGGACCCCGACACGCGGAACGCCACGTCCATGGCCATGATTTCGTTGCAGGCCGCAAAGGCGGCGCGGCCCAGGGCGATGCCCGACGGGCCTAGGCACACATCCGCCGTGCCGGGCGTGCCCATCACGCTGGCCAGCACGTCGACGGAGACGACCTCGTCGTCCGGCGCGACGGCGTCGTCATCGACCCAGCCAGCGCGGTGCACCGCGGCAAAGTCGACGAGGTCCCGGACGACGTCGGCGGCGACGACGTCGCGGAGGTCGACGACGACGTCGCGCTCGGTCTGGAGGAAGCCCTTGCGGCGGGGCTCGTCTGCGAAGAGGGTGGCGAGGGCGCTGAGGTTCCACGCCACGGCGGCCTCCTCTGCGACGGAGTGCTTGTTGGGGGCGTCCCTGTTGCGGCGCTTCATGACGCGGACGGTGGCGGTGCGGGGGTCGGTGTACTCGGTGACGCGCTCCTGGATCTCGCAGTGGGCGTACTTGCCGGTCCACACCGCGCGCCACGCCGACCGCATGAACTCGGGCGTCCGCGTGAGGTCGGCTAGGGTGGCGGCGGAGCTGGCAAAGTCGGTGCCCAGCACCCTGTGCTTGGCGTCCTCCTCCAGGCCGCGCACGAGGCGGGCGGCCGTCTCCGTTGCGGCCAGCGCGGCGACGGTGTGGAGGCCGCGCAGCAGGTCGGTGTTGGCACCCGGCTCGCCCTGGAGGTCGGCGGCGGCCTGTGCTGGGTCCCGCAGGACGGCGACCAGGGCGTCACCCCGCAGCGCGGCCAGGTGCACCGAGGCGGTGTCGCTGTCCGGGCAGTCCTCGTCGGCGAGGACGCGGTCGACGACGGAGGCGGCACCCTGGCGGATGCCGTTGGCGACGGCGTCGTTGAGCGCCCTGGCGTTGACGGCGGATGCGTTGCGGCCCGCGGACAAGCCGGTGAGGAACATGACCCACGTCTGGCGGGGCTTGGCCATGAGCGCCTGCCCGCTGCCCATGTTGCCCAGGAACCATTCCCAGAAGGGCTCCCCGCCGGGCAGGTCGTCGCCGTCGCCGAGGTTCAGTGCGGCGCGGACGCCGTCCATGTCGCCGGCCGACGCCACCAGTCTGGCGGCAGCGGCCAGGATCTTTGCGGCGGCGTTGGCACGACCCGTGTTGACGACGGCCTGTCCCAGCAGCTCGTCGGCCCCGGCGTCGGCCTCGTCGGCGCTGTCGTCGTCTGCCTTGGCCTCTTCGGCGGCGGCTGCCGCGTCTTCCCTGAGTTGCTTGAAGTACGCGTCGCGGGTCTTGAAGGAGCGCGGCAGCTCGTCGGCAAAGACCGGCACGCCCAGCGCGGGCCACGCGGGCCACCGCAGCACGTCGTACACGTTGGCCAGTGTGAAGTCGTCGGACACGACGTAGTCCCCCGAGTCGGCGTCCCACTCCGCGGGCGCCACGTCCCGCAGGCGCTGTCCGATGTGCGTCGCACGCAGGGCGGCGATCTGTGTTTGGTACTCCGCGGCGAGGTGTGGCTCCAAGGCGGCTGCGGTGCGCTCCATCACGTCGAACTTGCCCGTGGCGCCCAGCAGCGCGGTGACCGCGGCCCGCGGCGCGGCGTCCACCTCGGGCGCGGCGTCCAGCGCGTTGCACACGTCGTCCAGTGTGACGTCCCACATGCGGCGGCCCGCCTTGAAGGCTGGGTTGGCCTCCAGAGCGGACAGCTTCTGCTGGCGCGCCCCGGCGTCCTGCGCAGCGGTGTCTTCCAGCAGCTCCGCGCCGCCGACGGTGGTGGTGCTGGCCTCGTTCTCCCTGCCACCCTTCCACACGACGTCCATGGTGGGCACCCTGGCGGCGTACCTGTCGCGGGCGGCGGCGACGACGGCGGCCGGGACGCCCGGCAGCTCCACGCCGTCGGGCCAGAAGGCGTACTGCGGCCGCAGGCGGCGCCACGAGTCGACATCGCTGCGGGCGGAGTCCCACCACGCGGCCGGGTCAAAGGCGGCCATGGTCTCGGCGGCGGTGTCGACGCACTCGTCGTCGGTCCACGCGACGCCGGTGGCGTCGGGCACGATTTCGTCGCCGCCGTGGCCTGCGCCGCCGTCGTCTGCGTTGACAATGGTGTCCGGAACGAGAGCGACGCGGGCCATGTGGTCCAGGAGCAGGAGGCAGGCGCCGTAGGACTTGCAGTCCGCGGCGACGCCGTCTGTGGTGGCGGCGCCCACGACGTGGGCCTGATCGCTGGTGGCGACGGTGCTGGTGTACACGGCGAGCCAGCGCAGGGCGGAGTCGACGCTGACGAGGGCCTGGATCTGCTTGCGGACGCGCTTGATGTCCAGCGTCCGCGGGGCGGCGGCGCTGCGGAGCTTGGCCAGGGACACGTTTTCGTCCTGCAGCACGGCGGCCGTTGCCGCGGCGTGCAGCCCGCGGACCATGTCGTCCACCACGGCACCCGCGTCCGCGGACTCGGCGAGCTCTGTAGCGAGGGCCTCGGCGGCGAAGCGCACGACGAGGCGACGGCGGGTCCCGGGCAGCTTGCCGTCGGAGTCGCCTGCGTCCAGGTGGCGCTTCACGGCGTCGCAGACGGCACCCCACACGAGGGGCTGCATGTGCAGCGCGGTGCGGCGGGCAAAGTCCTCGTCCTCCTCGTCGGCCAGTGGCAGGGCGTCCAGGGCGTCGTCGCTGTCGACGGAGAGCGCCTGGGGCGCGCGGAGCAGGAGCTCCCGCATGACAGGGTCGGAGCTGACGGTGTCGAGGGGCAGGAAGTGCTGGAGGGCGAGGCCCGCGATTTCGACGGGGCGCCTGGGGCCGTCGGCCGGGCGCGCCGCCTGTTCTGCGTCGGCCATGACCTTCAGCTGGGCGGCGGTCTTGCGGGTGCGGCGCAGGGCGCGGAGCAGGGCCACGACGTCGGCGGGGTCCTTGATGTTTGCGGCCGTCCACCGCGCGAGCACGTCGGCGGGCGTCTTGTCCTTTGTCTTGGTGCGCATGACGCCCATGACGAAGGCGTCGACCCAGGGCTGCGCCAGGAACGCGGTGGCGCCGGCGACGAACGCCTTTGCGTCCCTTGTCTGCATGTCCGTGTCGCCGTCCACGTTCTCCGCCTCCGCCACGGCGGCGAGCACGTTGCCGTCCTCGGCGCGCACCACGCCGGCGTCCACGCCCTTGTACAGGACGCGGGAGGGCCGCGTGTTCTTTGCGGCGTTCAGCAGCGTGGTGGCCACGGCCACGCACGTGTCCAGCTGGGCCGTGGCGTCGTCGGCGGCCAGGGCCCGGGCCACGTTGGACAGCTGCATGATGGCCAGCTCGAAGCACAGCGGCACGTCAAACACGCCGTGCCACTCCGCGGGGAACGCCACGGTCGCCGTGTCGGCGTCCACCATGTCCACCACGACGGCCTCTGGCGTCGTGGCGTGGTTGGCGACGGAGCGCACCCCGGCCCGGGACGTCCCCGGCGCGTCCGCGACGAGGCCGACGACGCCGTTGATGTAGGTGACTGCGGCACGGGGTGTGTCGGCGACGGTCGCCGGAACGTCGGTGTTGACGCCGTCGGCCCACGCGGCGACGCGGACGACGCCATCGCCCACTCCCCGGACCCGCACGTGGTGGACGGCGACACCGTGCGCGCAGCCCTGCGGCGTGGCGGCCGCCCACTTGGCGACGTCGCGGTCCCACGCGTCGCGGACGCCCCGGGCCACAACGTTGGCGGCGCCGTGGCGCCGGGCGGCCTCAACGGCGGCGGCGTCTGCAGCCCATTCGCCGTCCAGGACGGTGAAGACGATGCCGTCGACGGTCGACACCGCGTCACCCGTGGACGGAAAGAAGGGCGCCCGGACGATGCTCTTGCAGTGCTCTCCCTCCCGGGCGTCGTACGTGCTGTGCCACACGCGGTCGGCGACGGTGGGGTACACGACGGATGCGGCGGTGACGGTCGTGTCGTCAACGGCCCACGTGGCCACGCCGCGGGCGGCGGTTCCGTCCGCCTCGACGGCCAGGTGCCTCACGAGCACGCGCAGCGTTGTGTCATGCAGCGTCATGAGCAGCGCCGCGGCCGGCCCGTCGTCGTCGGCGCACGCGTCGCGGTGCTCGACCCGGAGCAGGAGCCAGGTCGGCTCCATGTCGGCCAGGACGGCCCAGATGGCGTCGACGTCGGACCCGACGTCTACCAGGGCGTCCCACGCCCGGAGCGCGTCCGTGGACGCGGTGGCCAGCGCGATGTCGACGCGGAGGGAGGCGGCAGGCGACACGCCGACCGGCGGCGTGACACCGACGGCCGCAAAGGTGGGTCCGTCCCCGGCGGCAAGGGCGGGCACCTGCGCCTCCATGGCTGCGACGATGCGGGCCAGGGGTGGCAGGGGCGCGGTGGACACGACGGGGACGATGTCGGAGCGGGCGCCGAAGGGGCTGGGTGCCGTCTGGAGAAAGGCACCGGCGGCGGCGAGCGTGGCGAGCATGGCCCGCACGTCGTCGCCGCCCAGCGGCTCAAACGCGTCCTCTTCGACGTCGGGGTCTAGGACGAGCTTGAGGACGGGCGGCAGGGCGGCGTCCGTGTCGTCGGACAGCGCGGCCTCGACGCCGAAGCGCTCGGCCATGAGGCGCACGAGGCGGAGCAGGGTGTTGACGTACGGCGCCTTGTCGTGTTCCATGGCGCGGAGGGCGCCGACGAGCGCGCGCATGGAGGGCACCGCGGTGACGTCGACGTCGGATTCGGCGGCGTCGAGCGCGGCGCGGATGTTGGCGGCGACGGCGTCCGGGGTCATGGCCTCGGCGACGTCTGCGTCAAAGGTGCGGTCGCTGACAGTGGGCGGCGGCGTGGCAAATGCGCCGGGGCGGGCGGCGGGGTCCAGCAGCGGGCGCGGCAGCGAGGTCCACACGACGGGGAGGGGGACGGCCATCCAGGGCCGCCAGGGGCACACGGTGGCGACGTACGCTGTGACGCTGACGCAAAAGGCGGAACCGGTGACGGTGTCGAACACGGTCCACTCGCGGCCGTTGAGGCAGACGACAACCTGGAGTGCGGCGGCGTCGATGCCGCGCGTGTAGGCGGCGACGGGCTTGGAGATGCCGCTGAAGACGACACCGACGCGGCACGGCGCGGTGTCGGCGGAGGACGAGGCGGCACTGAACTGGGACATGTGGTGTGTGTCGGCGCCGTTGTCGTCGGCGTCGAGCGCGGTGGGCGCCGGCGGGCCGAACATGCGCAGCTGTGCGACCTTTCCGCGGAACTCACGCGCGGCGTCGGCGCTGTCGCCCGGGTGCAGCGCGGATGCGGCGATGGTGTGGTCCCACTCTGCGGCGCCGACGGAGGTGCCGTCGCCGGCGGGCAGCACGGGCGTCATGGGCTTGACGACGGCGGCGTAGGGCATGGGCGTGGGGAGGTTGGCGGTGCCGCCGTGGGACTCGTAGAACACGAGCACCTTTCTGGAGTAGGGGTCCATTGCGGCGCGGACGGAGGTGGGCACGGCGTCCAGTGCGTCGGCGACGTCGACGGGGACGCGGTGCCCGTGGCGGCGGACGGGGAGCGACAGGGTGGCCCGGTTGAGGGCGTCGACGCGCATGGCCGCGGCGCCCGTTGCGTACGCGAGCGGGCCGGGCTCCCGGCGCAGGGCGGCGCGGTAGGCGTCGGCGGCGTCTGCGGCGATGGTGCCCATCGCTGGGTTGGGCGCGGACATGTTGACGTTGCCGACGGGGAAGACGTCGGGCGCGCCGTGTCCGAGCGCGCGCATGACGGCGAGGTCTACGTCGCGGACGGCGGCGCCGCTTTCCCGGACGCCCGGGACGCGGGTGGCCACTGCGTGGCAGCACGCCGTGGTGGTGTCGAGCACGTTGAGGACGACGTCGACGCCGGCGGCGGTGCCGTCCAGGGCGTCGGTGACGATGGTGCCCCACCGCAGGGCGGGCGTGGTGTTGAAGAGCGCGACGCCGCCGACGTCTGTGGCGGCGCGGGCGGGTCCGGGGTCGGGCATGAGGGGCGGCACGGGCGGGACGCCGTCTGCGGCGGGCGCCGTGACGTCAATGGCGGCGCGGGCGAGCTCGACAAGGCGGATGTCGGCGACGGCGTCCATGGTGAATGCGGCCTGGCGGACGTCGGCCTTGAGGTCGTCGTCGGACATGCGGGCGGTCTTCTTGAAGCGGTTGTTGCTCTTGCGGACGGCGTACGCGGCGACGCCCTGCAGCATGTCGGCGGACGCTTTGACGATGGCGCGCACGCCGTCGCCGCCGGAGACGGCAGTGAACAGCGGGTGTGTGTCGGCGGGGCACGCGGCCAGGACGGTTGAGATGCCGGCGCCAGCGCACTGCCACATGGCGGCCACGACGGCGGCGGTGGCGGTGGTGCGGCCCTCGTCGGCGACGATGTCGGCGGCCGGCTTGGTGTGGCCCGGCGCGTCGTCGGTGGCGGGCACGTAGTTGTGGGAGTTGAGTCCGACGCCGCCGACGGGGAACCAGCGCCACAGCGCGGGCGTCATCTTGTTGAAGATTGCAAACTGGTCGTGGGCCAGCGCCCAGTCACGGACGGCGGTGACGGCGGCGACGACGACGGCGGACTCCCTGGCGCGCGGCGAGGAGGAGAAGGGGCGGTGTGGGTCGAGGCCGGGCGCGGCGTCGGCGAGGCCCGCCACCGCGGCCACCCAGCGGCTGAGCTCCTTGGTGCGGGGCGTTTCCTTGGCGACGGGGCGGGCGGAGCCTGCCAGTCGCCGGGCCTGGCGCTTGAGCGCGTCCACAAAGCCGTCGGGCACGCCGGCCGGGAACAGGGGTCTCGTGGCCCAGGTGCCGACGTCGGGGGAGTCAATGCCCCATGCGCCCGGCTTGCGGGGCGCCACGAACACGTTCTCGTCGCAGTTGACGGCGATGTGGATGTCGCGGGCCTGCGCCCGGAAGTGGGCGGGCGACATACCACCCGGTGCAGTGAACAGCGACGCCGGCGGGCGCAGCGCCATGAACAGGAACTGGGCCTCTGCGGCCTGCACGCTTGGGGCGATGGCGGCGTCGAAGCGGCCGCCGCGCACCGGGAGCTTGGCGGTCGCCCGCGCCATGGTGTGCAGGCGCTGGGTTGGGTCGGAGGGCGCGTCTGTGTGGTGGGGGACGCCGCGCCGGACGGCGGCGTCCAGCACGCCGTCTATGGCCACCACAAACTCGTCGTCGTCCACGGCGAGCTCGCCGGCGCCGGTCCACCGCAGCAGCACGACGTGCATGGCGTGCAGGTGGGCGACGAGGACGTCGGCGGCGATGGCCATGCCGGCGCAGTACCGCGGGGTGTACTCCTCGACGGCCGGCTTTTCGGAGGCGAGGGCGGGGGCGGCGGCCGCGGCGAGTGCATCGGCCTTGGAGATGCCGCCGGCGGCCTCCAGCGCCCCCAGCGCATTTTCCAGTGCGGCCGTGGCGACCCGGATGCGGTCCACCAGCATGCAGACGTCGGTGTGGGACGGGGGCAGGCTTCCGGGGAACTGGAGTCCGTGGGGCACGTTGTGGCCCGGCGGCGCGTCGGCGGCGGCGTACCGCGCCGGGTCGGGGTCGAGCGCGTCATGCGCCAGGCGCTGGCACATGGAGGCACCATGCGCGGCGGTGGCCGCCCACAACGCGCAGTCCACCGACTCGGGGTGGATCACGGCGCCCGCGACGGCAATGGCGTGCAGCTGCGCCTGGATGCGGGTGCTGTACGCAGCCGCGGTGCGTGCCGTGGCACGGGACAGCAGGACGGCGGCACGGAACAGGCTTTCGGAGCCGGCGGCGGCCTGGCCGCGGGTGAGCACGCGCAGGCGGGTGGTGTTGGCCTCGCCAAGGCGGGGCGGCGGGGGCGGCGGGGCGGCGCCGCCGGAGCGGTGCAGCGCGTAGGCTCGCGTGGCGACCGCGGGGTGTACCCACTGCACCAGCGGGTTGACGGGAACGGGCACGTGGCCCATGGCGGCGGCCTCGGGCCCGCTGGGGGCGGTGCCGACAAACAGGTGCTGCGGCGTGTCGAACACGTCGTTGGCGGCGACGACGCCAGCAGAGAGGCCCGCGCCGGGCCGGACGGCGTGCGCCCAGGGAGACAGGAGGGACGCCGGCGCGGCGCCGTGGACGCCGGTGAAGGAAGGGAGCACGCTGCCGTTGGCGGTGGCCACGTGGTGGCCACCCATGTGCGGCGGCGCGCGGCCGAGCGCCACGTTAGCCGCGCCACCGAACGGGGCGACGGTGGTGTGCCCGCCCGCGGTGATCATGGCGTGCGCGTGGCCAGTGTGTCACACTGGGCTGGGGTGGGTACCGCACATACACTTTCATTGGTTGGGGAGGGGACTAGAACAGCGCAGCCAGCGCCAGGGCGTCGGGGTCGACGGCGCCGTTGGTTCCGTTGGCGGCGTCCTTGCGGACCCGCTTGCTGGTGGGTGCCGCCAGGGCGTCGTCGTCGCTGTCCACGGGCTTGGGCTTGCGCTTGCCCTTGGGCCTGCCCCTGCCCTTGGGCTTGGGCGCGGCCCGCGCCTTTGGTTTGGACGCGAGCCCGTCGGCGGCCTTCTTCTTCCTGGCGACGATGGGCGCCTTGACGGCACTCTTCATGACGACCGCCTTGGGCGCGGCGGGCTTGGCCTTCGTGACGGGCTTGGCGGGCTTCTTGGCGGGCTTCCTGGTCTTCTTGGTGGGCTTGACGGGCTTGGCCCTGGACGCGGCGACAAATGCCTGCTGCGTGGCGGCGGCGTACAGTTCCTCCTGCTTCCTGGCGTCGGCGCCGAAGTGCGTGTCCAGGGACAGGCGCGCGTTGATGTCGTTCTGGAGGGAGGCGGCGGCCTTCATGAGGCGGCGCATGTAGGTGGCGGCGGCAAACGCGGGCGTGGTGGCCTCGGTGTCAATGTCGCGGACGTTGCCGATGAGGATGGCGAGCGACACGCCGTTGAAGACGGACTCGGGCTCCCACACGAACTTGCGGTCCTCCAGCGCCGCCCGGAAGGCGCGGGCAAAGTCCCAGACGTGGAGCATGCCGGCGACGGCGACGTCGTCGGAGATCATGGCGCGCATCATGGTGGGGCCCGTGACGGCGGCGCTCTCGCTGCCCATGATGCTGGTGAAGAAGGGGCGCGCGCGGACCTTGGCGCCCTCCACGTCGACGTCGGGGTTGTGTTTCTTGAACACGCCGACGACCTCCTTGGCGAGGATTTCGATGCGCGCCATGCCGTTGACCATGGTCGTGTCGTGGTTCTCGGAGAGGTCGAGGATGGCGCCGAAGGGCACGCCGCCCTCGGTGCCGAGGTTGGCCACGACCTCTGCCTGGTCGGTGTGCGGGCGGGCGGCGTACAGGATGGCGGTCTCCTTCACGTCGCCCGCCAGGGTGCCGGCCATGACGCCACAGACCAGCTCGGCGATGTGGGGCAGCTGTCCCACGACGAAGGACATCATGCGGCGGGCAAAGGTGTACAGGACGCCGACGCGGCCGGCGTTGTGGACGGGCGGCAGGAACATGCGCTGGATCTCCTCGGCGGTCATGCCCTCGTGGGCGACCTCGGGTTGCATGAGGTCGGCGCCGATGCCGGGGTCGGGTGTCGTCTCGAAGGACATGACGACGGGCTCGGTGAGGACGCGGGACACGACGCGGCCGGGGCGGTTGGTCCACACCACGTTGCCGTCCTTGTCCTCGGTGCGCAGCTTGTTGGTGCGCACGACGCCCAGGTCGATGGTGCGCCGGCCGTTGGGCTTGAGCGGCATGAGGACGGCGTTGGGGGCGCGGCCGGGCTTGCGGCCGGCGCGTGTCTCCAGGCTCTGCTGCGTGGCGATGAGGTGGCGCTGGTGCGCCAGGCCGGCGAGCACGTGGGCGAACGTGGTGCCGCCGACCATGCTGGCGAGCGCGGCGCGCTCCTTGGAGGTGAGGGCGTCCGCGGCGGTGGGCAGCGCGCCCAGGATGAGCTCGACCACCTCCTGGTCGGACTGGAGGCGCACCAGGGAGTCGGTCGCCGGGTTGGCGTCGGGGTTGAGCATGCCGGTTGCGATGGCGGTGGTGGCGGCGCGGACGCGGGTGCGGTGCGCGGCCGACGTCTGCGACGCCTTGAGGAGCAGCGGGATGCGGTGGAGGGGGTTGAGGCAGCCCGGGCGGTCGCAGCCGCAGCCCCTGCGGCGCATGACGTCGGTGGCGGCGCCCGGGGTCGCGGGCGCCAGCGGCGTGTAGGGCGTCATGCACGCGGCGGCGGACGCCGGGAAGACGCCCATGCCGATGGCGGCGGCGCCGACCTCGCCCGCCCGCACGGAGAAGCCGGCGGTTTCAATGGTGATGGGCCCCGGCGTCTCGATGCCGTGCTTGACCCGGATCTTGGAGGGCACGGGCGCGTTCCACAGCTCTTGCACGGAGCGCGCACGCTCAAAGAAGGTGCGCAGGTCGGGGTGTTCGACGCCCTGCATGATGGCGAGCTCGCTGAGCGCGATCTCGGCCTTCTCCAGCGCCTCCTCCGTGATGACCTTGGTGAAGTCCAGGACGGCGGGGTCGATGAGCTTGCGGCCGGCGCCGATGCGGTCCGACGCCAGGGTGGACGTGTTGTCGTCCAGGGTGTCCTCGGCCAGGGGGCGCATGGTGCTGGCGCGGGCGTGGGAGAAGGTGCGGGCCCGCGCCAGGTCGGCGGCGCGCTCCTCGTGCATGGAGGCGCGGACCTCTGGCGCCGTGAAGCGCTCGCTGGGGATGGGGCGCAGCACCGTCACGCCGTCGTCCGGCTCGGGGTTCATGACGACGGCGGCGGGCACGGCGCGCACGCGGGGGTCCCCCGCCGCCGCGGCCGCCATGACCACGCGCCGCAGCTCGGCCATGACGGTACCCAGGCCGACGGCCTCCGTCTCCAGCAGGTTGTCGCACACGGTGTTGGCGACGGGCTCGGCGAGGCCCATGGGGTCGGAGTACGCCTTGAAGCTGGTGACGCAGTGCAGCACGCCCTGGTCGGCGCACTTGTTGGACACGGCGATGTCGCCCCACGTCAGCGGCACGGCGGGCGCCATCTCCACCGAGTTCCAGATGAGCTCCCGGGCGTCGGTGCCCTCGGCGGGCTTGCGCGCCGTCATGCAGCTGCCGTACACGGCCGACACCAGGACGCGGGACGACTCCAGGAAGGCGGCGGGCACGCGGAAGGAGCCCAGCAGGCCACCCAGCGCGGCGGCGTGCTTCTCTCGCGCCTCCGCCATGGCGGCCTTCACGGCGGTCACGTCCTGGGAGTCGGGCCCCAGGGCGAAGGCGTGCAGCACCTCGGCGGCGTCGGCGACGGCCTTCTTGAGGGCGGCGCTGCGCTTGCTGGCGGCGGCCTGCAGCGCGATGGCCACGCGGGACTCCACCAGCGTGTTGGCGACGGGGTGTGTCTGCGGCCTGCGCCTGGAGGTGCGGCCGAAAGGGAACGCCTCCTGGAAGAGGGCCACGGCGTTGCCGTTGGAGCGGCCCTTGCGCTCCGCGGGGTCCACCATGGCCGTCTCGGCGTCGACGACGCGCTTGGCTGCGGCGGCCTCGACGGCCTCGCGGCCCTCGCCGGCGACGATGCGGCGCAGCTCCAGGTCGGCGGGGGCGGGGTCCTTCTCCCCCCTTTTCGCAAACGCAGCGGGGCCAGCGTCCACCCGCAGCGACGTGAGGAAGGTGCGCGTGGTGTTCACCGCGTGGCCCAGGTCCTTCGTCCTGGACGGCATGCCGCCGGTGAAGTTCAGCGGCGCCATGGCCAGGTACGCGTCCTGGATGGCAGCGACGACCTCCTTGCGGCCGCTGCGCTGCACCTTGATGGCCGTCGCGATGGCCGACCGCATCTGAGCGCGGGCGACGACGCCCTTGTCCTTGCTGGTGATGCGCCGCATGACGAACGGCAGCGGCGTCTGCGACGGCCGCGTGCCCAGGTGCCACGTCTGGCACCCCGTCATGGCCGTGACGACGAGGCGGGCGGTGGCCAGGTTGCCCGGCACGCCACGGAACATGGTGTCGTTGGCCCACGCGTGCATGATCCGCGCGATGCTGTCGGGCACGTTGTGCATGCCCGCCTCAATGAACGCGGCGCACACGGTCTGCAGCGTGACCACCGTGTCCCGCCGGGTGCACGCCAGCATGCGCCGCAGCAGGTTGGTGGCCGCCGGCGCCGCCGTGGCCACCGCGTTCTGCTTGTCCGTCACGATCTGGGCCTCCACCGACACCGGCAGCGGCGGCGGGACGAGCGCCGCCGTGAACTTGCGCCGGTCCCACAGCACCTGCCCCGCGTTGTGCGCGCGGCCGACGGGCGCCACAAACAGCCGCAGCGTCGCGCCCAGCCGCAGCAGGAACTCCAGCGACACGCCGTAGTTGTCCACGTCCTTGTGGTCGTCGCAGACGTCCGCCGGCGCCTTGGGCCGCCACAGCATGCAGTGCGCCATGGTCTCCATCTCCGTCTCGGCGCTCGGGCGGCCACCCCTGCTAGTGGCGGCCTCGGCGGCGCCGTCGTCGTCGTCGCCCGACAGCACGGCCTCGTCGGCGTCCGGCGGCGGCGCGTCGGCGTCCTCGTCCGCGATGGGGTCACCCCGCGCCATGGCGGCCTCGATGGCGGCGGCCCGGGCAAAGCCCGCCTTCATGCGGGCCGCGTGCTCGGCGCGGCGCACCTTGAGCACGGACTTCTTCTCGGCGGCGGTGTACACGCCGTAGATGCCCTCCCGGCGGCGGGTGTCGTCGTCAAACGCGAACTGGACCAGCGTGCGGTCCGCGGCGGCGGTGACCATCTTGTGCACCGCCACGTAGTTGCCCGTCAGCAGGGCGTCCTGTGCGGCGGCACTGAACACGGGCGACTTCTCGTCGTTCTCCACGCCCAGCGTGATGCTGATGTCTTGCATCCTGAGCCGGTGCGCTGGGTGGAAGCGGTTCGCCACGTGCCACGCCTCGTCCTCGTTGCGGATCGCGGGCAGGTACATGCTGAAAACGCGCGCGCCGCTGCGGGTGTCAAACACGATCTTCTTGGCGGCGGTGTCGCCGTCGCTCGGCGGCCCCGTGGCCGCGGCGCCCGCCACCACGTCGTCGTCCGTGTCGAACTCCGTGACGTCGTCCAGCTTCAGGCGGCGCGCCCGCAGGGCGTCCACCACGCTGCGCGTCACGCGGTCCGCGTGCAGCTCGTTCATGGGCGGGATGCTCACGCCGTGGACGCCGTGCTGGTTCACCAGACACGCCTTGGACGCGTCGGCCACCGTGCCCAGCCACGCCACCACGGTGTGCCACCCGCGGGGCGCCAGGGCGGCCGAGCCCACCAGGAAGCTGGCATCGTCGGCGCCCATGTGCCGCACCGCCGACGCCGTCTGTTCCAGGAACCGCTTGTTCACCGGGTTGCCGTTGAACACGCCCCGCGACGGCACCTCGGAGGTCGCCACCCAGGGGCCAAACGCCGGCGGCGCCGCCTGCACCGACGGCGGCCGGGACAGCAGCTTGGCCAGCACCGTCGTCAGGCTGGTGGCGCCCACCCGGAGGTCGTCGTCGGCGGCCAGCGGCGCCGACAGCAGCGGCACGCCGCCCCGCGCCTTGTGCCCGGAGGACATCTCCGCCCACGCGCGCAGCTCCTTGCCCACTGTCCGCAGGTTGGACCCGAACGCCTCCTTGCGCGGCACGCCTGCCATCAAGCGCGCCTCGTCCGGCGCGCTCAGGCGGCTGTGCCCCGTGGCCGGCACCGTCTCCAGCGTGGCGTCTTCCATCATGTGCTGCGCCCGCCCGCCCGCGAGCTCCCTGTCCAGGTCCGCCTCGGCCAGGGTGACCGCGCGCTTGGCCAGCTCCGGCGTGATGGTCGTCGCCGTGCTGCCCAGCGCCGACGTGACGATGCCCGTCAGGCCGTGCACCGCCAGGTTCAGGCCCGGGTACAGCCGCTGCCCGTACGTCGCCGTCACTGTGCGTCGCAGCACGTCGCCCTCCACCTCGGTGACGTCGCGGCGTCGGCGCTCGCCGCGGCCGGGCACGCGCCACTCCCACAGCAGGCCGCACGCCTCCAGGAGCGCCTCAAAGTCGCCCGGTGTGCAGTTACGGATGAAAAACGTCGCGGCGTGGCTCGCCTTCTTCACGCGGTCCACGCCGGCGGCGGCCATGGCCTTGAGGTCCAGCGCGACCTTGGGCGCGGGGCGCTTCTTCTTCTTCTTGTCGGCGCCGGCGTCGGCGTCGCCCGCGGGGAGGTCGGTGGAGAACCTGAACAGGACCTGGGCGCGCACCCACATGACCACCCGGTGCAGCAGGGACTGGTCGTACCCCGACGTCGCCTTGTCGTCGCGTTGGCACGCCAGCGCAAACGCCGCGCGGATGGCCAGGAACCGGTTCCCCGGCGACAGCGCGTACAGGCCCAGGAGCACGCCCTGCACCTCCGCCAGCGCCGGGTACCGCATCGACAGCAGGTCCTGCCAGCGCCGGGTCACGCCGCCCGTCACCGGGTCGCACCCCGTCGCCTGGTTGAACCACTGCAGCGCCACCGTCCGCGTGAGCTTGGTCGGCGCCGTCGTCATGGGCCGCACGGGCACCGCGCCGCCGCTGCGGACCGTCGGCTCCAGGTCCACCGACGCACCGCCCAGCATGGTGACGCCCTGCACGGACAGCGCACGCCGCGTCGCCTCCACCGCCCGCAGCAGCGTCGGGGCGTCCAGGGCGTCCGCTTCCCGCGCCAGGATGCCCATGTGCTCCCCGGTCAGCACGCCGCTGTGGGGGAACCTCTGGAACGACAGACTGTACGCCATGTCCACGGCGGCGCCAATGCCGCCGTCTGGCGCCGCCACCGTCGGCCGCGACGTCAGGCCGTGGTTGGAGAATCGCCACCGGGTCGCGCTCTTGGGCGGACTCGGCAGCTTGGGCGCCGCGGCGGCCCGCGTCGTCAGCTCCGGTTCGGAGTCCACGCTGAGCGCGCGCCGGCGGCGCTTGGCCGGCGCCGAAGCGCTCGGCTCAGAGTCGGAGTCAGACATTGACTGCGGCGCCGAAAGGACAGTCAATCCACGAAACACGGGCCGCGGACGACAGCCCTGTTGCACAATGGGCATCCGGCCCAGGGGGCGAGACCCTCATACACCCCAGGCGCGAGACGCACATTGACTGTCAATCGCCCCGAGCAGTCAGAATTGACCCCCCCCCCTTGGCCGACAGTCAACCTGGGTTGCACCCCCACCAGCGTATGCCCTGCTTGCTGCTGGCCCGCCCCCATGCCACGCATCATGTCGAAGCGCCGCCGCACCACGTGGAAGCCCCGGCCAGTCGCCACGGAGGCCGCCACGGAGGCCGCCACACGGGCACCCACCGTGTGCATCGGCGCCTACAACAACGCCGTCGTCACGTGCAACGCCCACCCCGACGCGCCCGTGCACGCCAACACCCGCGGAGACATGGTGTGCTCCGTCTGCTTCGTCTGCATGCCCAACAACGTCAGCGACACCGGCCGGGACCTCACCCGCATGCGCGACGACAAGGTCGAGGGACACTGGGGCATGGGCGGCGACCTCACCACGCGCCGCTCCCGCAAGCGCCGCACCGCATCCGGCACACCGGCCGCCGCAGACGCCGACGGTGGAGCCGACGCGCCGGCCACACCCACCGGCGGCGACGACGGATTTGGCTACGCAGACGATGACGGCGCCGTGGCGGCCGTCGAGGACGAGAACGGCGACCACCCCGCGCTCGCGTTCCTCGCGTCGCCCGTGACGTGCGACGGCAGCCCCGTCCAACCAACCACCAGCATCGTCCGCTACATGACACCCGACACCGCGCGGGAGGGGCTCGCCGCCCGCAGAGCCAAGGACCGCGACGCCATCCGGGCACGCATCGCCGCCGACGAGGCCCGCCTCGCCGCCGCCGCGGCACGACACGAGCCGGAACCCCTGCGGCTACAGGAGCTGCCACAGCCACCACAGCGACGGCCACGACAGCCGCCCATGGCAAACGTCGTCAGCATCAGCACGCGGCCCGTGGTGGCCGCACCCGAGGAGGTGGAGGAGGCCAAGGTGGCCTCCCGCGACGAGGAGCTCCAGGCCGCCCTCACACTGTTTGCCACCCACACGTGCGAGCGCGCGCTGCGCGCCTCCACCGCAACCGCCGCCGTCACCGACGACCTCATGGCCACCGTCCGCGCCTACATCGGACCCGCCGCTGCCGAGCAGTTCTGCCAGTCCCGCCTGCCCAACCTCACCCAGTTCGCCACGCCCGAGCGGGGGTACGTCGTCGCCATCGCCGCCGCCGCCGTCGCCACCCAGACCAGCCTCGGCAACCGCAACAACTTTGACCTCACGTCCGCGCCGCTCGTCGCCGCCGCGCTCGCGGCCTACACAGAGACACCACACGCGCCGTGGAAGACCGCCGTCGCCCCGCCGCCCTCCGCCATCATCATCAACAACTCCGCCGTCCGCACCATCACCAGCGCCGTCGACGCCGTCCGCGCCTCCCTTGACACCTTCCTCGCCGACGCCACACACGGACAGACCACGTCGTACGCCACACACGTCCGCACCCTCGCCGCCGCCGCAACCGCAACCGCCGCGCCGCCGCGCCTCGACCTCCGCCCCATGGACATCACCGCCGCGGCGCCAACCACCGACGAGGACGACGCCACGGACTACCTGCACACGCCCAAGTACACGCCGTCCCCCGACATGGACAAGATCGTGCTGACGCACCCCAAGCTCGCCACGCACACCGAGTGGCTCCCCGCCGTCGTCGACGCCGTCACCAAGCTGTACGTCGCCTTTGGCGTGCCGCCCGCCGCCGTCGCCGCAGGCGCCATCACACACGGCGTCGACCGCGGCGCCCACCTCGCCTGCCTCCTCCACTTTGCCCACGAGCTCCGCACCGCCGCACACGGACTCGTCACCGCCAACAACGACTCCTTCGTCCTCATGGCCGCCATCCTGTGGTGGGCCGCCCACGTGCCACCCGGCATGCCCTCCCCCGTCGAGCTGCAGCCCACCGTCGCCGCCGCCGCCGTCGTCAAGTACTGCCCCCTCGTCGGCGCAGCCATGCAGACGCTGTGCACCGTGTTCCCCCTCAACGTCGCCAAGTTCAGACTCAGCCAGCACGAGCACATCCGCGCCGCGCACGCCAAGCTCGGTTTCCCCGCCGGCCTCCTCCGCCACCTCCTCTAAGCCAGTCCACGCCCGTCGACCGGCCGGTGTCGCCCGCCCCAGAAAGACAGGCCGGTCCGACCAAAAGCCACCCCGAACCCCCTTGTAATTTGATTTCGAACCCCCGCGAAGAATTACCAAAGTGGTGGAGACTCAGCCAAACCGGATCCACCCCAAAATGCACGTTCTGGTGCACATACGATTGCCCCCACTGTAGAAATACCCCCATAAAGGACAGGTTAAACTCTGCAACTGCACCCCATAGACCGCCCAAAAGACAGGTCTGGACGGGTAGAAAGACAGGTCTGGACCGGCCATTGCCACCTTTGAGACCCCCCGCGCAGAATGAGTTTCCCACTACGGAAT
>Ga0181380_1000269_pt1 | contig 24000 bp, 36 predicted proteins | sample 3SPOviralmetaG_FD_130116 | JGI IMG/M metagenome (GOLD analysis project Ga0181380, IMG submission 130116) | Marine viral communities from the oligotrophic San Pedro Time Series (SPOT) site, San Pedro Channel, CA, USA - 3 SPOT_SRF_2009-08-19 | ecosystem: Environmental > Aquatic > Marine > Strait... | reverse complement strand
TTGTTCCGGTTTTGCGAGGAAGCGGCTGCCGTGATCGAGGATCAGAACGCGCAGATCAACGCGCTGAAGAACGCGCCCGCGCCGAAGGCGAAAAAGTCTAGCGGAAAGTAGCGATCCCGAGATCCTGCATGATGCGCTCAGCGGGGGTCATTTCCCTTTGCTGAGCCTGCGCCATGCCGGCTCCCATTGTCAGCGATCTGCCGGCTTCCGCCGCTCTTGCGCCGCCAGCCTGCGCCTTACTGATGGCCGGCGTTAGTTGCTCAAGCAATCGAGCCTGCGCCATTAGCTGCTCAGGCGTCATGCGCTGCGTCAGGACAGGCGCAATCTCTTCGCCTACACGTCTTATGCGCTCAGACTGCTTCGCGCCTCCAAGAAGCCCCTGAGCCGCTGCGGCGGTCATTGTAGGAATAGCACCCTGACGCGCGACAGTTTCGCCGAGGCTTTCGCCTGTCATTTCCTTCATTCTGTTCATCACTTGGTTGCGGATAAACGTTTGCGAGTTTTTAGAGACGCCTGCTTGCTGCATTAGCGCGCTTGCCGTGTCGTTAATCTGCTTACCCAAAGCATCTGCAGCGTCATCGCCCAGCGCCATGCGTAGCTTTGTAGCCACGGCGCGCGTGTTCATCGCTTTTAATGCAGCCAGCGCCTCGATCACTTCCGCCTCATTGTCGGCGCGCGGGTTAATCTTGGCGTTTGCTTGGATCTCGTCAATCCGGTTTCTCAGCGCCTGCCGTAGCTGCCTGAGCCCCACGTCGTCAATGCTCTCCATGGCCATAGCCACGTCTTCACGCGTTACTCTTGGGCTAAGAATGTCGTTGCCAAGATCGGCAGCGATTTTCTGGTCGATGGCGTCCTTGCCTGCGGCGCGCGCCTTAGAGTAGTCAGGATTGACCTCATCCAATGCGCTGCGGAGCTGCAGCGCCAAGTTGCGCTTTGATCTGGCGGCTTCTAGATCGCCGGAGCGTTTCAGCGCCTCACTCTGGCTGTATAGACGGCGTGTGACGTAGTCTATGGACGCCACGGTTGGCTGCCTTGTCACAGTATATGTGCCGTCGCCATGCGAGATTATGTCCAGCCCCTGACGCTGCGCGGGTGTAAGGTCGTTAAACTCTGCCTCTTTAATGCGCTGACCGCCAATATAGTTATCCATTTCACCGGCTTCCCGAAGCAGCGATCGAGCGCCTGACATATCGGTCGGGTCAACGCGTGAAAACAGCGTCATCACTTGGCTGTCAGCGGGGATGTCTGCGTCATACGCTGCACCATAAAGCTCGCGCCGTGCTTCTGCGGTATCTTTCATAATCTGCGCTTTTTGCGTCAATATGCCGTCTGTGGTTTCGCCAAGCACGTTGTCCAGCGTTGTGTTAAGATCACGCGAAGCAAGCAGAGATGTCTCGTTAAGGTTTTCCTTCACGATCTTTGCCGCTGGCCCGCTTGTATTAGCCACAGTATCAAGCAGCGCCTCGGTGTTGGGGCCAAGCGCAGCAATAGACCCATATGGCCCCATCCGCTCTGCGCTCTCCACAGCGGTTGCGCTGTCCATAGCCAGCGTGTCCTTAACCACCTGAGCCGCTGTGTCCTTAAATCCGATCTTCTGCAGAATATCGCGCACCGGCTTTTCAAGATATTTGCCGTAAACGAACCCAGAACCCGCGCCAACGACAGGCGCAGCCGCGCCAAACAGCGCACCGCCCAATCCGCCTGACTTGGCCTGCGAAATGGCTTCCGGCAGTCTGCCCTCACCATAACCGGCTACAGCGCCCTCCAGCGCCGCCAGCGGCGCGCCGTAGCCAACGCCTTGCGTCACTTTGCCGGCGAGTGATTCCGCTGCCAGCTTAGGCGCAAACGGCGCTGCAGTTGCGATACCCGTGGCCAAGCGAGATGCTGCGGTTGTTTTAGGCGCTTCCAGTTCGCGGCCAGCGATGGCCTCTTGTATTACGCTTTGCGCCTGCGCTGGTGAAACGCCATCTCCATAATACTGACTGGCTGCAGAAGACATTGCGCCAGCCACCGGCTCAACGTAACCTCTGAAAAACGGCATACCCTTCATCGCTGACAAGATCCGCGTCGGCACTTCGCCAATCATTTCCTGCGCTGATTGACCCTTCACGACCGCTGCAGCGTCTCCGCCTGCGGCTTTGATCATTTTGATCATGCTTGGGTCTGACGTGCTGTAGGTGCCGTCGGTAAACGACTCAACGCCTGTCTCCTCGTTTCTGACGATCATGCCGCCTTGCGGGAAGCTTTCGACAAGACTGGTGCCTTGCGGGGCTCGCGCAAGACTTGGCGTCAGGCCGATCCTCTGCGCGAAATCATCAAAAGGAATATCGCTGTAAAATTTTCGGTGATAAGCCGACGCAAAAGCTTCGTCCGACATATCATTGTAATCAGGAAACTTCTTGCGCAGATCCTCAAGCTTCGTCGCCATTACTATGGTTCCCTCAAATTAAGTGGGTCTGGTAGCTGCTCGCCGCCTCCGTTGTCGCCTTCAAGCCAAGTTGGCCGTCCGCCAAGTACCCTATCCAACGCCGCCGTATCCGCGTTTGGCTCTTTGTAGGCAAACCTGATGGCTTTTTGGTATCGCCCTTTGATTTTGTTTAAATCTTTTAATACGGCTTCCTTGCTTTGGTTTAGGTTTAGCTTGGCGATGTCGCTCTCTAAAAGCTCCAATTCCTTTTCTGAAACTGAACCAAGAGTTGCCCCGCTGGCCTTTAAATCCATAAGAGCCTGCAACGCCATATTTGACCGCAACGTCTGCGCATCAATTCTTAACTCGCCAGCGGCAGTAAATGGAATATTGCCAAGGATTGCGCCCCAAAAGCCCGTGGTGCCTTCAGTTTCTCGAACAGTGCGCAATAAATCTTCAACGGTTTCCAGCGTCTCACTAGCGCCGCCAGCCGCTGACACGCTCGCACGCGATTTCTCTATCTGCGCATCTATTTGGTCGATCTGCATTTTGATCGCGGGCGCCATCTCAGGAAACGCAAAAGCACGCTGAATAAGTTTCTGCTTTTGCAGCTCAAGGGAAGACATATCTCCCATGCCGGCGCCAGTGGCGGCAAACGTTTCGCCCAACATCTTCTGCCGCTGTGTGGCGGCGTCACGTTTACGCTGCATATCCGCCATATCGCCAAACGCCTTGAGCGTTCTTGCGAAAGACGTTCCCTCTTTGCCCTGCGCGGCTAAGCCTGCGTCTGCTATCGCGGAGAACGCCAGCATCATACGTTGCTGCTTGGACAAGTTGCCAAATGGGTCTGAAGACTGCGCAGGCTGCGTTGGCTGCTGCAAGATGCCAGCGCCAAGCTGAAATCCTGCCGGCGTTGCAGGCTGCCGCATTGGCATCGCGGCTGGCGCAGCCAGAGGCGCGGTGGCCGGCGTAGCTTGAGGCGGGACAAACGGCACAGCAAGATCCGTAGGCATTGCGCTGGGTGGCTGCCCAGATCCCGTTTCTGGCGGCGCCAGCGTGGGCACAAACGGCTTGTTTGCTTGCGCAGCTTGTGCCCGCTCAAATAAATCTATGTCATTCTGCGTGAGCGTTTCGCCTTCAAGCGGCAGCATATTTGGCGGCATACCGGATAGCGCCAGCGCGTCGATTATATCTTGCGTTGCGATCATCAAATAAACCTTCCCATGCTAAGCGGGCCGCCGTAGCCCATGCCGTACCCAGCGCCCATTCCGGCGCCCATGCCGCCGAAGGCCATGCCGGCGGGGCCAAATGCGCCCATGCTTGCTGCGGACATGCCCAGATTGCCAAGCGTGCCTAGTGCCGGCCCTATGCCGCCTGTGGAGCTTGTTGTCGTGGACGTTCCAATGCCCGCCGGAAACAGACCAGCCGTTGTAAACATCCCAGACAGAGATGCGAGCGGATACTGTTTCTCCATCGCAAACTTGTCGTAAGCTTCTTTTAACTTTGCGCTCTCGATATCCATTGGGATGGCGCCCGCAGTCATCATGGCGCTTAAATTGGACAGCTCATCCTTTTTAGCCGCGCCGACTGTAGATGTCATGCCAAGGGCGCCTGCCATCTTGGCTTGGTTTTCAGCCGCCACAGCCGCTTCGCCATAGCTCAAGCCTTTTTGCATCAACTCGGAAACCATCAAGTCTCGCTGCGTGTCATAGGCAGCTTCACGCTCGCCCTCAAATACGCCGCGCCGCACGTTACCAAAAGCGCCTGACTTAGTGATGTCCGCAGCCTCACCAACGCGCGCCTGCGCACGTCTACGTTCGGCCTGCGCCAGCATCGGGTCAATGACGCCCTGCGTATATGCGTCCTGATAGCCACGCACACGCGCCATACGCTGCTCTGGCGTTTCTGCAGCAATGCCAGAATAAACATCAGCCGCCGCCGCATATTCCTCTGGCGTTGTCAGGCCGCCGTAACCCTCATATGCGGCTTTCATCAAAGGATCCATTTCGGCAACTGTCGTGCCTTCGTATTCCTCATATGGGGTTTCTGCTATGGCATACGTTTTGTCGTACAGATAACCCAAGACTTTCTCTTGGAATGGATCCATAGTGTTTTCGGTTTTTTCGGTGCTGCTACTGCCCATTATCGTATTTCCATCTCATAGTGCGTATAAATTGGCCGGAATGTAGACCCTTTAACATATCTCTCAAAGCCTTTACGGCCATCTGCCTCGACGGCGTCAAGGTTAGCGTCTAAGGCCAACCCCGCCAAAATCCTTACTGCCTCGTCCATCCATATGTGCATGTACTTACCGCCCATAAATTCTATCTTGAGGTTTTTACGTTGAGGGTGTTTCACAACGCATGTGGTGATCGCTGCGGTCAACTTGTCTCCAACGTAAACTAGCCACAATATAGATGTGCCAGCCATTATATCTTCCCTTACATCTTCCAGATTGACGTTTTGGTCAACCCGTCTAACCGCTGGGGCCAGTAGCTCCAAGCCACTGTCGATGTAGTTTGCAACCTCGCCCTCCGGCACTGGTAAGACCGTCACACGCTGCGCTTGCCCGAATTGTACAACATTATCAATCATCCGTGAAGCCTCGTAATCGAAAGCGTTGACGCAGGTATTGCGGGCACTGGAGAAGACGCTGCGGTGTAATTCAGGAAGCCACTTGTGCTGTCAATCATGTAATTCACTTCAAGATATTGCCCCGCCGTCACGGTAAATATCTGCGTGCGGGATATCACCAGTGTGGCGTTGTTCTGGTGCAGCGCAGTCGTCATTGCGCTATTGGCGACGTCAGTGCCACTTATACTTGGCCAGAAGTAGAAGTGAACCGTGCTGGCTGACGTCGATGATATTTGCGCGGAAAACGAAATCACATATTCTCCAGCTTCCTCGAAAACAATCCTTGAAGCTGGTGTCCCTTGTGTTATTCCTTCATTGCCGGTGGGAGCGTCGTAAGTCAGTTTGTAAGCTGTATTCGCAACCGCCGGCACGACGTCCGCCGTTTTTATAAAATCAGCGTGGCCATCTTCCAGAACAATTTGCCTAAACTCGCCATTCTTTGACACAACAGGATAACCGTTCACATTATCCCACAAGATGACGCCGTTTTCAGCGGGGCTGCTTTCAGGCGTCTTAAATCCGAGCTTGTACAAGTTGATCGTCAAGTAACGCGTCAGGCCCCTTCCCCATTGGCGCAGATCATCGCCAATCGGTGGCAGTATCGGGGATGCCATTACCGACGCCCTGCCGGCTTAACATCAACACGCATATTGCCGACACGCCACGCGGCCAGCTTAGCCCCCTCAACGCGCATCCTTAGCTGGCGGCCAGCAAATCGCACAGAAGTCGGATTGGTGGGCGTAAATGGCCCGTGGCTTGTCTCTGTGTCGTTTGGATAAAAGCGTGTCTTAAATGTCACGTTCACGTCGCCCTGCGTGTTTTCGTCCGGTATTAACTGCGTGACATGCGCTGTCTGGTCGCCGTTACCAATCGAGACAGGGCCGCTTTCTGCGAATACTGCGCCGCTGTCTACGTTTAGCCCAACCTCATGCTCAAAGATACTGACAGGCCCACCAACCGCAATTGTGTTGCCCATCGAATTACCATGAACTGTGCAGTAGTATTTTAAGCTGTCTGGCGCATCTGACGCCACGACGATAGTGACCTTTGCCCCAGCTTGTCCGGCTGTGCCTGTCGTAGTTACGCCGGTTGTATAAGACGCATCTGCGCTTGTTCTGAATGCAAAAGGATGCCCAGCGTTTGAGGCGTCTGAAAGGTCAAACACATATGTGTTTCCTCGCGCAAAATTTAGGGTCGGGGCAGACCCAGAAATGCCTTCTATTGCGTATTTATTTCCACCATCATTCACAACCGTAACAGTGTAGTTTACGGTTTGTGAATATTCGCCAGACATAAATGGATAGCGGAAAACGCCACGCTCTGTGCCTGACGTGCGCGCCAAGTTGCCAATCAGCCAATGCCGCTCGGTGTAGTCGTAGGCAACATATCTATCTATCTCGGTGCTATTCTCGGAGCAGTAGAACCACCAAATCTCTCCAAATTGCCCGTTTGCCACGCCCCACACTTTAGATTGCTGAGCCTTGTTGAAATCACCGAAAACATAATCATGCACGTCACACGGCAGTTCGCGCACGCTGTTGCCGTCGAAATAGAAGAACCCACGCTGCCCCATGTAAAACACGCCCAAATCCGTATCGACGGCAGATTTGCGAGATATGGCCCCGCAACTGGTTCCAACGCGTGAAAATGAGTAAATAAACGGTGGGCCTGCATATACAGCCGCGTGACAGTCTGTATCTGTGATAATTAGCGTTTGCCCCTTGGTGCGGATCGCCTGCATGATCTGGCCAGACGTCTGCAGGATTTGCGAGCCAGCTTGGTTCGTGGACGCGGGTGTCCATAGCGTGTTGTTCTCTTGATCACACCATGACACAGTTCGCGGGTTGCCGCCCGCGCCAAGCGCGAAGATAAAGCGTTCTTCTGTGACTAGCAGGCCAAGATTCCCAACCGGAGCATTCGCAATTACCGCAGCGTCGCTGCCTGTGCCAAGCTGCCACTCAAGAAGGCGTCCGTCATCTTTATGGCAGGCAACCAAGTATTCGCCAAAGTTATCCAAGCTCCACGTCGTTGCCTCTGCAGGCACAGAGGATGCAAGTTGCTGACGCGGCGTGCCATAGTAGCCTGTGCCGTAAAAGCTGTAGCCATACCCCGTTTCAATTTGGGCGTCTTCACGTCCAGCCGCTAAGTCGCTTGGTGTGATGTCATAGGCAACCCCAGCACCAGTCATGGCTTTTAACTCGCTGTGCGAGCCCCCAGCAAGCCACGCAGACCCGTCGTTGCTTTCCCAAGCGTGCATCCCGCGCACAGGGTTGGTGCAGAACGATGCCTTGCGCTCTTGCCAGCCGCCGATCGGGCGTAAACTGTTATCGCGCCAGCGCACCAAGCTGCCATCGCGCCAGCGTCCAGATTGTTCGAGGTCAGTGCCGTTGCGATAAAATCCAGCGGGTATATCCAGAGGAACAAGTGTCATCTATTAAATCCTCAATTTCTACCTATGCGCTGCCAGACGTCTCAATATCACCCTCTGCCGTTAAAGACCCGTCACTGGCTAGCTTTAGCCTGTCCGTTCCCTGATATGCAAATTTCAAATCACTGCCAGATTGAGTAATTGTCCAGTCGCCAAGATCGACAGTCGTTGCATTTACGGTTGTGGATGTCAGTGTGGTCACAGTGGCTGCCACATTAGAGCCGGTGAGCTTGCCGTCGATTTGTGTCTGGATACTACTGGTTACGCCATCGATATAATTTATTTCAGCTCCGGTCGCTGAAATGGCTACACCGCCCACCTTCCACGATCCAGCGGTTAAGTCAGGCGTGCTGGCGGTCACTCCGTTTAATACATCTACAAGATCATCAAGAGCCGTGTTCGTTATAGTGCCCCACTGGTCTTCAGAGCCGCCCACTGTCGCTTTGGTTATCGTGATTGTCATGTCAAATCCTCATCTTTCGCTGAGTATACTACGTCCGCACCAAATCGTCTACGCTTGGCTAATCTATGAGTTCAAAGTGCGGGCCATCTATAAAGGGCCTGCGCGATTGTGACCTGCGAAGATCGATGTAAGCGTTCATAGCCTCTTCCATCGTTCCTTCCCACTTTCTGATATCCATTGGGTATGGCATTTCGGCTGTAGCCCACGCCGCGCCCCAGCATATAGGCACATTGAGCTGTATGGCCGCCTCTTTGATGGCATCCGCCAAATCATCATAGACCGACAGCTCCCAACTCGCCCTGCCATTTATGAAGGCCATAATATCGAATGCCTTGCCCTCAAGGTGCTTTGATTTCATGGTTTGACTTGCGCCTTTGGCGACCAGCTCCTTTTGCTGTTCAATGGTTCTCATCCCCTGCACCACACCAAAATCGGTCCTCGACAGCGTGATAGCCATCTTCACAACCGCCTGCAGGCCATCGTCAATCCCTTCAAGCCTATCAAGGCTGCGTCTGCTCAATTTAAACGTCATTTCGTCACCTGCTTAACCTTTTCATATGATCTCATGCCGGCCAATCCGAGCATACCCGTTAACACCGGCATCATCACCGACATGTCGGCCTGTGGCACCATGAACCCAAACCCCGCAGCTATTGGCGAGATCAGAAAGTTTACCGCCAGCCCCAAAACGCACACATAGCCGCAAAGCGGGCGCCAGCTCGCCGCAAACCAGTTTCCGGCTGCCTCGGCTTTGTTGACCTCTATCTGCGCCAGCATGGCCTGCTGGGCCTGCTTATCGGCAAGCGTGGCCAGCTCATGCGCCATCTTGGCAGCGGCATCCTTGTCTTGGATGAACTTGCCGGCGAGATCCGTTGCAGGCCCGATCAGGGCGCTCAGAATGCTCATTTCTTGCCCCCGTTCACATATAGCCCGAACCACGCCGCTCCGGCGCCCACTATCACGCTGACAAATCCTGCCTGCGCGTTGTTTGGCATCTCAAGCCCCATGAACCAGCTACACGTCTGGTAAAACACGACCATGTAACTCAGGATAAGCAGGCGCGGAACAATGCGCCAAGCGTCTAGTTTCTCTGGTGTCATATTCAAACCTCTATGTTGATGTTTGTGCCTTGCGGCCTGTCAGCATTGGTCTTAGTGCCGAACTTATCATAACCCTTGCCCAGATCCAACTTCTGCTCCCTAAGCGCCTCCAGATGCGTGTGGTTGGCCCTATGCTCTTTGGCTATCCTCTGCTCCACCAGATGCGCTTCTATACGCTCACGCGTCTGCGTTTGCTGGTGTATGTCCGATTGCACATTAAACGGTGCCGACCCTATACCTGATAAACCGTCAGCCATCTACCACCACCCAGCGCCCAAACCAGTCAGCCATGTGCCGCCGCCAATAATCGCAGCAAGCATCACTAATAGAAGTACAACCAATACAGTTTCAAAGAATGCTGCGCGCCTTTCTTGCTGCCGGTATAATGTTTCCTCGCGCTCTTTCTTAATTTTGCGCCGTAGCTCCACCATTTCGCGCCATGTGCCATAGCCAAACCTGTTATTCAGCATTTGCTGCAAGTCTTTTTCTTGCTCAGCCAGCTTTTTCTGGTGGATGATGATTTGAAGCGCTTCTTGCTCCACAGATCCAGATGAAAACAGCTTGGTAAATATTGGCGGGTTCTTGCGCTGCTGCTCCGCTCGGCCAAGATCAGCCGCAAAGCCATACCACTTGCCAAGAGCGCCAGCTACATTCTCTAATTCCTGACCCGCATAAACCATTTTGCGTACAAGATTATAAGCCTGCGTAGCACCGGCAATGGCTGTAATGGGATCTATCATTTGGCATCTTTACCCACGTTGGCATAACGCGGGCATCCACTATTATACTCCACCCTTATAACATATGGGTAGTGATACCAGAAGGATGGATATGGGCATCTGTATATACACGCGGTGTAAAGCTGCCCATATGCAAGCACGCCAACGGCTACGCTGGCGAGCGAGCAGATCATCGCTCCATCAGGCGGTCTATTTTCTCTTCGATACGATCAAAGCGCGCCACGATCTGACCCATGACGGCGCTGCTGTCTGCCTTGGTGACGTAATCCTTAGCCATTTCTTCGCGGGTCTTGTTCAGCAGAATATTGAGGCGCTGCATCTCGTCCACAGCGCTTTTCAATACCCAGCCGATCAGGCCCAATCCGGCAGTCAATGCCGCCGTCCAAAGCAAGTCAGCGTCCATCACGCCGCCTCCTGTTCTGTCCAAGTGTTGGCAGATATAGATTGATCAGCCCAAGTCGTCGACGTTACGGGCTCCTCCTGCCACTTAAACCTCGCAAGCCCGACATCTACAGATCCACACAAAACGCCATCAGTCGTGATCTGGTGGTCTTGCGTGACTGCCGAGCTTGCCGCTGTTGGGTTTGATGTGTTAGCGTCATTCGCTGCAATGTTGTGAACCTGAGTTATCGCTGATGTAGCGATTGTCGGGTTTTGCGTGGAAACATCATTGCCAGCCAAAACGTGCTGAATTATCGCGGTCGCAGTTGAAACGCTTACCGATCCGGCGCTTACATCATTTGCCGCAATGCTGTGAACCTGAGTTATTGCGGATGTAGCGACCGTTGGGGTTTGTGCCGATACATCGGCACCCGCCAGTGTGTGTTCTTGGGTAAATACACCATCGCCAACACGAACATGCCCCGCAATAACATTGGGCGCCGAAAAGCTTTCATCCTCAAAGCAAGTTAAATTTGGCACGCTTGCTGGGTTAGCAGTATAAACCAGTGTTACGACATGATCTTGAGATATTGCCGTGGTGTCTACGGTCGGCACGCCGGTAGAAACGCTTTCGTTCGGAAGAGTTTGCTCAAACGTACCTACGTCAGCAATCGCTGCACTGGATATTGGGCTTCCGCTAATCATTTAAATCCACCTTGGCCCCTCAAACCATGCCACTAAAGAACGTCTCGTGCCGCTTGTGATAGGCAAAACTCTATGCTGCAAATAGCTTGGGAAAACCAATACAGTTCCCTTGACACGGGATGAGGCGTCTGGCGTTAGACATTCTCCAAACTCAAAGTCGCCGCCTTCATATTCGCTTGTGTCTGAAAGCTGGACAGTAACGCTTAGTTTTCTGTCTCTTCCAGAGACGCCATTCCAGTTCACGTCTATGTGCCAATCATAATGACCACCTTTATTGGCGTGGTATTCTGTAAACTGAATATCACAAATATTTTCTATTTGGCAGTGAAATGCGTTCTCGTTTGCCGCCTTTACATACCCCCAAAGAATATTTTGAATAGATTGATTGCCAGTCAACCACTTAATTTCACTTGATCTGGTTTTTGCATCCGCGTTGTTAAAAGTTTTAGCCGTATGTGTGTTGATCCTTGAAGCCTCCGCAAAGATCATTGATAAGTCTGTATCGGATAAACCGCCAGACCACATTTGCCAATTTTGCCTCATATGCTCACCCCTTCTAAAGCAGTAAGTGACATATTAAGATATTCTCAACCAAAGAGTTGTGTCAGATCCAGTGGAAGCGGCACCTTTATTGTACCCCATACACCTCCAAGTGCCAGTCAAATACTCTGCTGGAATCTTTCCACGGCTCCCTGCGTTAGATGGCCTCAAACTTGATCCTGCTAATGTGTCGCCAAGGTCATGTTCATCTTGATTTAACGCAAGCGCATAAGATCCAATCTCATTTGCACCTCGCAACAGTGCAGCCGCTGTTGTGCTGTCAATGCTTGCAATGTTTTGCAATTGTCGGCTGTCATTAATGACGCTTGTTCCACTTACTTTTATAGCCATCTTCGTGTCCTTTCACTATTAGCTTATTAATCTTTATTTAGGGCCTAGTCGGCCAAGTCACATTGTGCGGAAAGCCATCTTGCTGGGGAACATTTAGCAAGTCTGTTCTGTATTGCGACCATGCAGTACGTTGCTCATCTGTAAGATCACTCCAGCGCAGAGAATTTAAAACTAAAGGATCAACTTCTTCCGATAGCTTATAGTCTCTCAAGGATCTTACGTTTTCTGCTTCTTTAGCGTCCAACTCATCTTGAGTAGGTGAAACGTAAGGCAAAAAATCGGAGCCAATTAAGGCAAGTAGGTTATCATTGTTTACCGTCATATCTGTATCGTGTGGCAGCAACGTATATGGTATCCAACCAAAATGTGGATGATTTATTTCCACATCAAACATTGTATCGTATGTATTAAGCGATTTCGCATTTCGAAATTCTGTTATTGGCAATGTTGGCATAATTGCATCCTTTTGTTAAGATATTCTAACATAAAGGGTTGAATTTGAGCCTGTCGACCACGGCCCCTTATTCCAACCCATAGCCCGCCAAGTGCCAGATAACGCCGACCCTGATGGTATGGGATAATTCGTGACGCTACCTGCGTTGGATGGATTTAAGTTTGAACCTGACGTAGTCGAGGCTGCGTGTAACTGTGTATCATATCTAGCAAAAACATAAGAACCCACCGCATTATAAGTAGTGGAAGGCGTTCCCGATGGCCCCGTTGGGCCCGTTGGCCCCGTGCTTCCCGCGCTTCCCTGCGGCCCCGTTGGGCCGGTTGGGCCCGTTGGGCCGGTTGGGCCGGTGACAGAGTTGCCTTGAGGCCCCGTTGGGCCCGTTGGCCCCGTTGGCCCAGTAGGGCCAGTTATAGAGTTGCCTTGAGGGCCCGTTGGCCCCGTTGGCCCCGTTGGGCCGGTTACTGAGTTTCCTTGAGGGCCCGTTGGCCCAGTAGGGCCTGTCGGGCCTTGGAGCGCAGCGTTGGTGATGGTTTGCTTTTCCCAAGCCCCTGCGCTTACATCATAAACGGGAATAAGATCAGAACCTGTGGCGTCTGTGCCAGTAGAGAACGCAGTTAAAGCTGACCCAACATTCCCAGTATCGGTAACATCCGCACTGGCCTCTATCCCAGAAAGCTTTGTATGATCGGCATCCGTAAAAACATTGCTATCACTTGCAGCCTCTACCGCCGCTCTAATCTCAGCGTTAGTTTGATCGCCAGTTGCGCCCGCTTCAATGCCATTTAACTTACTGTGATCAGCGTCAGTAAAAACATTGCTGTCCGTTGCTGCTTCTACTGCCGCTCTGATTTCAGCATTAGTTTGATCGCCAGTTGCACCAGCTTCGATGCCGTTAAGTTTGCTATGGTCTGCATCTGTAAACACATTACTGTCAGTAGCCGCTTCAACCGCCGCCCTGATTTCAGCGTTAGTTTGATCGCCAGTAGCGCCGGCCTCTATGCCATCGAGCTTTGTTCCATCCGCTGCAACATCGCGTCCGTCAACGGTGCCGCTGATGGTAAGATTGCCTGTCAGGCTCACATTGCCGCTGGCGTCACGCACCAAATACTTTTCAGCCGGCACGGTCACAAAAATATCTTTTGAGCCGGACGGCCAATCTACTGCGTTATCGCTGTTGGAGCTTTCCAGAATAGTGTCGCGCGAAAGCGTAGCTCCAGACGCAGTAAATGTTCCGACGCCAACCTCGTACAAGCTGCCATCTGTACAAGCATAATAAGTTGTATTCCCGTTCCCAACGGCTGCAAACGACTGGAAGCCGTCTGAGGCGCCGGCGAGCGTATAGGTGCCGGTAGACGTTGTCGTGGTTGTTTCTTTGACGCGGTCAGCAATTACCAAGGCCATGATAGTTCCTCTTCACTATTACGATGGATCTGGGATGCCTATGTCCAAAGCTTCTAAACTAAATGTGTTTCCAGATGTTACCGACTGAGACGCCGTGAGCGAGCCCGTGACAAGCAGGCGGCTGTTTCCAGTGTCAACTATCGCGTAATGAGTTGCTGTGCCGGTGCCGGTCACTGTGCCACCAGATGACGCTGACATCGTGACCTTGCGCCCACCGCCGGAACGATCCGCTGGCGCGCTGATCGAAATGGATGTCTGGTTGCCAAGTGTGTGTGTTGATGTCGCCTCGGCGTAGGTCGTTGCCTCTTGTGACGTAATATCAACGCGTGTGGCCTCAGTATCTAAAATCGTAAGGCCGTTATCTAAAACGCGGTCTGCAATGCTTGCCATCTTAATAGCTCCTAAATTTCATTTTATGGCCAGTTCCGCCAAATTTCGCTTTATCGCTCTCTGCATTTATAGCACCTATCGCATTTTGCAGCAATGTGCCCCACACCTGTGTTCTGGGGTCGTCCGCTAAATACGGGGCGCTGTGAACCAACGCGCCATATAGCAGAGCGTCGGGGTAGTAAGTTAGCAGCCAATTGGTGGCGTTGCTGTCGCTCAGGGATTCAGTGCGAGCGTAATACACCATTTCCAGAATGATTGTGTCGGAATCTGGCGTCGGAAAAACCTCTATTGACCCATCGGTGATAGCGTAAAAGCGTGGCGTGCCCGTGTTGTTTCTGTTCAGCTCACGCTGCTCCATCATCTGCGCTTGGCTCAAAAGCTCCAGCCGGCTTGTGTTTCCTGTGGTCAGGCTAAGCCGAATGGGCTCTAAAAAATCCTGCGGGAATTGGCTGTACTGCGTATCAAGCGTGGTCGTGGATCTTTTCTCCATACGCCAGTGCCTGATCTTGCGATCAAGATCCACCTCCGCCAGTGATATGAACGTCGGAATAACGCTTGTTAAATCGCTGCGATTTAAAAAGTCTGCGATGTTCGTTTTTAGTTCAGCATATGTTGTGATGGCCATCTGCTATCCTTAAAGCGTGCCGGCTCTTGTCCGGAAGACGCGGTTATCTCTATCGTTAAGCCATTTCTTCAAACGCTTCGGATCGTCCGCAATGCCTTGGCTCTTGAGCTGATAATACACTGAAATTGGTATTGACGCCACCCGCGCCATATCCCCAAATTTGCCGTCAGTTTCGTTATAAGCCCGCTTGTTGCTTTCTGCGATATGCTGGCTGTCTTGAACAGTCTCCACCACATATTCGCCCTTGCCGGTGACGTGCCAGTATTTGGTAATGCCGGTTGCTGCGTCTTGGCTAAACAGTCTCTTCATAACCCCTCCTGTGGTAAAGGGGCGGCTAAGCGCCGCCCCCTCATTGTCACGATACGTTCAGATCGAACACGCCGCCGTGAGCCGCTTCGTTTGACACTTTCAAGCCAAACTCGCAGATCATCATCTTCTTCTCGGCGTCACCAGTTTTGGCGAGATCAACCGCTTGGATCGGACGCAGATAGCATACTGATGCATATTCTGGGTCCAACACAAAGGCGTCACGCTCACGCTGGAAGCGGTTTGGCACAACCTGAAGTGTACCAAAATCTGACATATACACGTCAGCCGCACCAATAATTGTGGTTGGGCTGTCGCTTGGCGCCATGTAACGCTGAGCAGCAATACCGGCAAAGCCTGACACAACAGTCTTGTTGTGTGGGCCAACCATCAGGATTGATGGGTTGCCGCCAGACACAAACGCCTTCTGCATCACGTCCTTGACCATCGCTTCGGTCAAGTCGCGCTGCGTTCCGTCGTTACGAGCGTCTGAACCGTCAGCCGCTGTCGGATCTGTACCGTCACCAGCTTTGTTGGTGTTGGTCGCAATCCACGCACCCAAGCCCGCAGTCTCGCGAGCTGTAGATGAGTTTCCGGCTACGCGGGCATTATTGTCAGTCAAGACCGCTTCTACATCACGACGAAGCTCTTTGCCGCGCTTTGCGAGCTGATAGCTTAATTCGTCGTTTCTGCCGGCCAAATCCTGCGAGCCCAAGTTGTCCGCAACGATCAATGTACGACGGCGAATGTGCGTATAGTTTCCGATACGCGTAGTCGCTGATGTGCTGTCGAAAGACGCCACATCATCACCGTCAATTACGGCTGTTGTGCTGGTTGCAGCCAGTGAATCTGTCTGCCACTCAAAAAACGTGTTTGATACGTTTTCTGAACCAACGTTACTTTGGAAAGGCACCTCTTCGGGCGAGATAGAGGCAATTATATTACTTAACTCTTCTCTGATGCCTTTTGCGTCAAAAGACGTAAAGGTGTTTGCTACGATTGCCATTTTATTTCTCCATTACAGCAATGTTTTAATTGCAGCCGCTGCGTCTCGCACACGGCCAGTCTGATGCGCGGTTTGTATATGCGCTTGCTGCACAGTTTTCGGCTTTGGCACTGAACCGCGAGATCCTGCTTTTAACGTTTTGGAACGCGCTTTCTTCGGCTTCACTTTAGCCTCATTAGCACGCGTTTCGCCTCTATCGTAAAGCATGGCTTTCCTCGCCAGTTTAACCAACGTTGCGTTTTTTAACCCTTGGACATCCTGTTCGCTAAATCCTTCGTTAAGAAGAAAGTCACGAATCTGCCCAGCTTCTGTGGATGCAACCTTTTGATCACGCCACTCTGGGATAATATCCGGCAGCGCCGTGCGCTGTTGCTCCAAATATTCTTGTTCCATTTGCTGCATTTTCTTCTGTTGAAGATCCTGCAGTCGGGCCTGCTCGGCTCTAACCGCGTGCAATTGAGCTTGCTTTTGCTCTTGTTGCTTTCGCCATTGTCGCTCTGCTTTCGCTGCCATCGCGGGGTCTGTGTCATACAGTGTATCCCAATCAGGCTCTTCTTGTACCGATTGCTCAATTTGCTGGCTTAGGGCCGGCAATAGTTGAGCATATTGCGCACGCTCCTGCTCAATCGCTTCGGCTTCCGCTGCATACGACTTGCGCATCTCAGCCAGCTCCTGCGTTTTGCGGGTATAGTCTCGGTGCCTTAAATGTCCGCTTTTCAAATCTTCGACCGTAATCTCTTCGCCGTCTACCTCCACTTTCGCGGACAGTATGTCGAAGGATTGGTCGCCAGAATTGTCGGCGTCATCCTCGTCATCAAGCTCGACTTCAGATCCTTCGACAGGTGAATTGTCGATCTCATCATCAGCCATTTCGACTTCAGCTTCGGATTGCTCTTCAGCTTCGGTCTCTAGCGCATCAGTCGCTTCTGCATTATCCCCTTGGGGTGCAAACATTGCACTGATTGCATTTTGCGCGTCGGTCAGCCCAATCCCTTGCGGGGTGTTGCTATCTGACATTTGCGTCAATCTCCTTAATTATGCGTCTATTTTTGCTTTTTTTCAATAGTCGCGTTGTCAACCATGGCACGCAGGGATCTCTGAACCAGATCAACCCCGCGCAGTTTCATATAGATGGCCTCTCGGCCTTCTGCATCGCCGGTGCCAGTCGCCTTAAACTCGCCCCAGCAATCCTGCTCAATCTCGGCGAAAAACCTCACCAGATCAGTGTCTTTCAGCAATCGGTCGGCGGCATTGCCATCATCGATTATTTGCTGCTTAGTCTTCACGCGCGCCCTCCTTGATCACGTCTGCCTGCGCCTTGAGAACCTCGCGGTTGATGGCCAGATCGGATCGGATCTGCTCGACGTTAAGCTGCGCGCCATATTTGGCCTTCATCTCTTCGGCCTTTACAAACAGCTCAGCCTCCAGCTCGTCACGCTTGCGGTCATCCTCCATCTGCATCTTTTCACGATCAAGCTGCAACTGCGCGGCTTTTTTCTGAATGTCTGCTTGGATATCTTGGATCTGCACTTGTATCAGCATCTCGTTGACGTCTGGCTTTTCCTGCTTTGGCGGTGGTCTAAACTCTGCAGGGTTGCTCCAGAATTGAGATGTGTCCTTGAAACCGGCCAACTCTGTCATTGATTTCAGCGTGTTGCTGAGCTTAGTGATGTCGGTTAGCGGATTTTGCGGGCCCATTGTCTTCATAGCATCCTTCTGCATTTCGCCAATTTGGCGAAGCATCATCATGCGCTCTGTGTCTGTGCCACGGCCCAAAGCAACAGTGATCGACACATCCATCTTACTATCCCACGCCCTTGGGTCTATCGGCACAAATTTATTGAGCAAGCGAACCATGCGCGGCGCATCCTGATGCGTGGTGATCAAGTGCAGCACGATCTGATACAAACGCTTCATGCCTGTCTCAGCAAATATGCGCGCGATCAGCTCAATGTGTTGCTGTGCGGCGCTCACAGTCGCTGCAACGGCGCTGGCGGTGGTAGACTGCAGAACGTTGGCGTCTAGCCCCTGAGACGCCTTTGAGATGCCTGTGCGGGCCTCTTTGACCTGATCCATGTATTGCAGAACGGGGAACGCCTCGCGGCCAACAAATGGCATCGAAAGCGGCTGCACCTGACCGGCTTGGCGCTGGCGGATGATGCTGCCGACCTCTGTATTCATAACATCGTCTAAATTAACCATGCCCTCTGTGACAGCCACGCGGGGGTGTATGGACATGGCCAAGCTATCCAGCGTGTTACGCATGATGACAGACTTGATCCGCTGGATGTCCATGACGGTGTCCGCCACGCTAATACCGAAGAAATCGTGTGGCTCTGGGTCTGGGCAGAACGTGGCGAAGGGCGCCATGTCAATTGGCTCGTTGTTCAGTATCTTGTTGCCGTCGCCCGCCGTGCAGATTTTGCGCAGCTCCGCAATGCCGTCGCCGTCGTAATCAACGCGGATATAGTTTTCGACGTAAAGAACCTTTTTCATCGCTGGGTCGTTGCGCTCGTTCATCTCGTTGGTTAGCGCAGGGTTTCGCGTGTACCGCTCGACGTTGGTGTTCATATCATCATAAGCAGATGACATGCTGGAAACGTCGTCGTAATCATATCCCATCGCAACCAGCTCGGAGACGGTCACAATGCGCCTGTGAGCGACGTAATCGGCTTCTTCGATAGATTTTGCCTCACGCGAAATTAGCAGCTCCTCGGGCGGCACAGCCTCCAGCTTAACGCGGCCATCGGGGCGCGTGTATTCCACACGCACATCATGCACCATCGGCATCGGCATTTGCATTCCGGTCACTGGGTCGATCATGGGCTCGCCAAACGGCATGGACGCCTGCACGGTGATCATCGCGTCCGGATCTGCGGCAAGAGCCGCCAGCGCGTTATCGTCGAGGCCGGTGTAATTGTAGGCGTCAATCGTGGTCTGGTCATCCCACCAACACTTTAAAACGCCAACCTTGCGGATAAGCGCATCCTTAAACGCTGAATGCATGGCTAAAAAGCCGTTGTTGTCGCGGTTGATGATAAAATTGGCATAGTCGGTCGCTTGCTCCGCCGCCTGCACGTCTTCGGGCCCCTGCGGCGCGTATTCGACGGTGCGGTCGGTGCCGTGAAAGATCCGCATCAGCGACGGCAGGATGGCTTGTACGGTATCGCGCACGTCCATGCTAACCACTTGGCTGCGCCCGTCCTCTTCGTCGCCAAACGGTTGCCCGCGATAATACTCGGTGGCCTCCGCCCTTACGGGCGATATGGTGTTGTCGATGTAGTCAATCGCGTCGTCGATCTCCTTGCCGACAATGCCCTGCAGCTCGTCATCGCTCATTATGTTGGGGTTGAGCTGCTGCTCCACCTGATTGACCAGATCGTTGATCTCATTTTTCATTTTCATCAACCTTTCGCTGGTCTGACTTTTTCTTTAATGCCGCAATGCACTGCGCCTTAAAATCTCTAACTTTAGTCATTGTACCCAAGCCTCTTCATTTCTCGCAGCAATATATCATAAGCCTCGTCATATTCAGCTTTCTGGCCACCCTGCCCGCTCATTGCTCTGGGTGTAAACTCAGGATCGCGCACCATAAATACAAGATCCGGCCTGCCTTCGTTAAATCTAGCATTGGCCTTCATAAATTCATCTACGGCCTCGTCTCCGATTTCGGATCTAAACATTTCTTCGTCAAACCCAACGCGAGATACTGGTTTAAACCCAGCTTTGCCGTAAAGATTGGTAAGCTCAGTGTCAAACGCGTTCAAAAATACGCCGCCGTCATCTTTAGCTCGCTTCAATGCTTTGCCGGCAAAACCTTTCATCTTGGAGTCTTTACTCTTAACCAGCGAAACAATTTCTCCTTCTGGTGAAATTGCATAACCAGCGTCAGCATTCGGGGAAGCCGTCATGCTCATACCTTTATAAGCTTCTGGCTCATAAACGCTAACCTGAGATCCAAGCGGCCCCTGACTGTCTTGAGCATCAGCCAAAATCCCTTGAAAATATTTTCTGCCCTCTGGCGTCTGAGGTATATCAACAAGCTCCGGAGATTGACGCGCGTTCCTATATGCCGCCTTTAAGCCGGCACCGCTTCCGGCAATATCCAAAATGCTTAGTGCCGCATTACCAAGCGCAGCGCCGCGATTGCCCTGCGCCGCCTGCGTCAAAGCCTCTCCCGCCATCAAGCTTCCAGCAACCATCGGTGTTGCGTTGGCAACGCCGAGAGTTTCTAAAAATGGAAGCTCAGATTGTGGCCGCGCAAATGGCCTGCCTAAGATCCCTTCGCTGGTGCGGCGCGCCATGTAAGGCGAAAGCCCCGTTCTCTGCAGGCCAGACGTTAGCCCCTGACGTGCGCGGCCAATAAACCCTTCAGCCGGCGCAGCGGAAAGACGCGCTGGCGGGTTGGTAACGGTTACCTTTCCTGTCACAGCGTCTTGGATGACAACAGAACCGTCCGGCTGCGTGTAGTACCTATTCTGCATCTTCATCCCGCTCTTCTGTAACTTTAACGTGATACCCACCCTCGAATGATCCGTCTTCGACCTTACTGATGATTTCTATGTCAAAAGACGGGTTGTCCTTAAATAAAGACATGCCAAAATCGTTCATTTTCATTTCATACGTCAACGTGATCATTGGATGCCCCTGTCTTGAAAATAATTTAATATGTCAGATTGGTTCTGATTTTGCTGTACCATCCCCGCAGCTCCCAGCCCAAATATGGGGATTGACCCGCGCACCATTCCTTTCACGACGTCTTGCGGCTTCATGCCCGTCACTGAGCTTGTGCGCTCAATGGCTTCGTTTACAAACTGGATCATCGGCTTCCCGATTTTTCCTGATCCGCCATGCCATGCAACCTCTTGAAACCCCATAGGCGTGGTGCGATTTTTATCGGCCAGCTCCACAGCCACTTCTTCAACGGCGCCATATGTATTGGGGGTTGGTACGTTCATGCCGTATCCCATTGTCATCATCTGCTCGTCCATGGTGGCTCGGTCAGCGGCGCCTTGAAAATTTGTTGAAAAATTGAACCGCTTTGGGTTGGTTCTGGGGTTTATCTCTCCGGCAGCCTCAACCTTTCTGGCTTGAGCGGCATTTGTTCCCAAAAACCTGCCGCCAATAGGATATGGAAAGTCAAAAGCTTTTTCCGGCAGGTTTGCGCCCTGCACCTTTCTGAAATTGTCATATGTGGCCATAAGCAGGTTTGCCGTTGGATCTGCGCCGCCAGTCCAAGCCGCCATCGGGTCAGCGAACATCGCCGTAAACATCTTACGACCCTGCTCTGGGCCATATTCATCGATAAACTCTTTTTCGAGCTGCCCCATAAAATACCAACCTTGCGTCTCGGGAATATCCAATCCTTTTAGATACGCCTCCTGCAGCCGCTTTTTGCTTTCTGGGTTGTTGTAAATTTCTCTATATTTTTCAATGGTTTCCTGCTTGGCGGGCAAAACCTGCAGCGTTTGATTTGGCTGCGAAGCAATTGGGTAGTTTTGCCTATTGACCGGAAACCTCTCGGAAACATCAAAATACGGGTCATAGTCACCGGCGTTAACCCGTTTGACCGCAGCATCGCGGGCTTTCTTTACCTGTTTTGCTTCTGGGCCAAGCTCCTTAGCGAGATATTCTTTGCCCTTTTTCTTATCAAACTTGAGAATAGGCGGCATCACTTCTGGGTATCTGCCGCGCATTGCCGCTCTGATGATGTCGTCGAGTATGCTCATTTTCTGTTCCTAAAATAATCAAGTAAACCTGACATGATGCCGGTCATGCCGCCTATACGACTGCGCTGATCTCCAAGCAATGCCTCTCCGACAGCGCGCGCGCCAAATTTGGCGGATTGGCCGTAATCTTCCTGCCTCGCCAGCTCCATGGCATCGTCAAACAAACCTCGCGACCGCATGGCAGATTTTTGCGGCGTGGGCATCATAGAGGCCGATTGCGACAGGGATGCGCCGACACGCGGGCCCATTCCCTCAAATAATTGCGCTGCCACCGCCTGATTGGCGTCAGCGGTGTATGGATCGCCGTAAAGGCGTGAAAACTCGTCAAGAGCGCGCGCAATCGTAGCGTCGGAGTACAGAAACCCCTCCGGCCCGTCTTGGCGCATGGCAAAAGCGTTTTTATCGTCGCCAGTGCGACGGGCATATTCTGCTCTCAGCTCCATCGTATTCATCTTAACACTTCCACCTTCTGCGTGCCGCCTTGCCGCGCTCACCCGTCCAGCCGCGTGAGCGGGCGCAGAACGACTTTTTACGCGCTTTTTCTGATTTCGTTTTGGGGTTGGGCGCCGGCGCTTTTAACTTGCTGCCGGTGGCCTTGTTGTACTTCGCGCGCCCCTTGGCGGTCAAACCGCCGCCACGCTTCACCGAAAGCTTCTCGCCGCGCCCAACAGATAGGCTTGGGCCTGATTTGCGTTTGGTCGCCATTACGCCCTCTTCACTGCGCGTTTTTCTGCAGCCGTGTAGGACGCGCGCTTCTTGCCGGAGCTGGTCGCCTTATTCTTGGCGCGAGATCCGGCTGCCTTCTCGCCGGCGGACAGGCTTTTGCGCGCTGATTTGGGCAGATAACGGCTTTTCTTCTTTTCGCCCGTATATCCCCAATCCTGCTTGCTCCACTTGGACAAGCTGTTGCCGCTGCTCTTTGAGCCAGAATAACCGCCGCCGGCTTCCTTGTAATACTTTGTGGCGAGCTGCATAGCACGCGCACTGTGCCCGCCCATCTTCGCCTTGGCTCGCGCCTTTGACTTTTCCCATAGCTTCGGGTTGGTCTTCTTCGCCGTCGCCATCTACGCTCCTTCGCCCCACTGGACGCACTGATAATCCATTGCGCGGTATGCAGGAAACATCTGCCGCGCGTATTCGAGCCCGCTCGGTATGGATTGTATGCACTGGCTCTCGCTCTGCATCACGGGGCTGCCAAACGAAAAACAACCGCCATCAACGCTGCAAAGCAAAAGCAGCGCCGTCCACATTACTTCTTGCGGGCGGTCATCGTCCGCTTCGTCGTTGTGCCGTACTGCTTCGGCTTCTTCGGCTTCGACTTCTTTTTCTTTTTCATCGCAGCGGCTGCAGCCTTTTTGCCTGCGGCTGTGTACGGGTACGTTTTCCCATCTACATTTGGCATAAAAATCTCCATAATAACTCGCTACATAATACCATTAAAACGCCAAAAAGGAACCCCGCGCGCTGGGAGGGCGTTCGCGGGGTTCAAGTTGCGCGGGCACAGGGAGGAAAACCCGCTTGAGGTACAGACGTGGACGTCGAAACCACTCTGAGCAAGATCACGGTAAACTTTTTTCAGAAAAAATGCAAATAGCTGCATTTAGGGGGTTGTATCTATGTTAACATTGTGTTAACTTAAGGTATAAGCAATGGAGGAAGATATGACAGACACAGCAAAAAACTTGAAAATTGGCCAAGTAGTTTGGATCAATATGTCTAGCTTCGCTGATGATGAAATGTGGGTGACTGGCAAAGTATTAGGCTTCACCGCCAAACGCATCAAGTGCTTCAATGATGTACGCGGCACCGAAGGACATTACGCACCGCACAAAGTTGAACTGCCAAAATAATCAACAGGGGCTGCGGCTCCGCAACGCTCGGGAGGGCAACATGACTAAACTTAAAATCAAATCAATCAACCACGGCGAAACCAAAGCGGATAAAAACCGCTACTGCGGCCCCGCCGTCATCAGCGCCATCACAGGCATGACCACTGGCGAGGCTGCGCGCCTGATCCGCCACGTCAGCGGGCGCAAGTCTATCAAAGGCTCTTCTGTCTGGGAGGTGACGCGCTCCCTCGAAATGTGCGGCGTCGACAGCACGCGCGAAAGCTTCGGCCTCGCGCTGAGCCGCAGCAAAGGCCCGACGTTGGCGGCGTGGCTCAAGCACACCGTCAAGCAGCGCACCGCCGACCGCGTATTCCTGATCGTCGCGGGCTGGCACTGGCAGCTTGTGCAAGGCCGCCGCATCGTGTGTGGCATCCTCGGCGATCCTACCTCGATCCGCGACAAGCGCGTCAAGCGCCGCGCACGCGTCGCCGAGGTGATCGAGCTGCACTCA
>Ga0181380_1000268_pt1 | contig 24014 bp, 9 predicted proteins | sample 3SPOviralmetaG_FD_130116 | JGI IMG/M metagenome (GOLD analysis project Ga0181380, IMG submission 130116) | Marine viral communities from the oligotrophic San Pedro Time Series (SPOT) site, San Pedro Channel, CA, USA - 3 SPOT_SRF_2009-08-19 | ecosystem: Environmental > Aquatic > Marine > Strait... | reverse complement strand
GGCGCAAGCGTATTCACAATTCAAATTACTTCAACAGGTACAACTGAAGTTGAAACATTACAGGCGGCACTTGGCGGTGCAGACGCAGAGTCATTAGAAAAAATCCGTTACTTTGCTCCGAAGGCTTTACAAATTCAGGAAAGAGCTGTAACAACTTCTGATTATGAAGTATTACTTAAACAGCAATTTCCAGAAATTAAAGCAGTGTCAGCATACGGTGGAGAAAATTTAAATCCCCCACAATTTGGCCGCGTTGCGATTTCAGTTTATCTAGGAGAAGCTGAAGAAACCTTATCAAATACTTTGGTAAATACATATCTTGATTATTTGTCAGATAAGACTCCATTAGCTATTGAACCAACATTTGTTCCATCTGAATTTGTGTATGGTAAAATTGCTGTTCGTGTCAATTATAATCCAAAGCTTACTACAAAAAATTCTGATTTTATTGCGCAGTTGGTTAGAGACACAATACAGGCCTACTCAGAAGGAACATTAGATAACTTTAATACTACCCTAAGGCTATCAAACCTGTCCTCTAACATCGATGCAGCCGACGTATCTATAACTTCAAACGCTATGACGGCGAAGCCAATTATTGAATACACACCAGATCTTAATATCAAATCTAACCCCATATTTAAATTTGGTACACCATTAGTAAGGCCATATCCGTTCCGTGAAACGAATGGATTTTCAGAATATAAACCATCTATTGTAAGTGGACAATTTTCAGTAGATAATGTTTGTGTATACTTGCAGGATGATGGCATCGGAAACATGCAATTAGTTACTAGCGATCTTTCTAATCCACAAATTATTGATCCAACTGCCGGCACTGTTGACTATGACTCAGGCGATGTAAAACTAATTAATTTTAGAACCGACGGATTTACTGGCTCTGCTATTCAATTTATTGCCACAACTGTTTACGATGACATTGCTGCGCCAAAAGGTAGAATTTTTGCAATCCGCGACGACGACGTAGAAGTAACATTAAGAGAGACTGAATAAAATGGTCGGTTATAATAATCAAAAAGAGTTAATTGAAAAAAAGATTGCCTTCAAGGTTAATAGTATGTGGCCCGCGATTTATCGTGATGAAGGCGCTGAACTTGTTCAACTTGTAAAAGATTATTATGAATTCTTAGAAACAGAATACAACCAAAGCCATTATAACAATCGGCGAATGTACGAATACCGTGACATATCAACTACGTTAGCGAGTATGATTATACATTTCCAAAAAGCATTCCTTGCGGACTTGCCATTGTTGGATGATACAACAGTAAGAATTGTAATTAAAAATATCATGGACCTTTACAGAAGAAAAGGTACTCGTGGTGGTATTGTTGTATTCTTTAGACTATTTTATCAAGAGTACGCAGAAGTTGTATATCCGTCTAAATATATGTTCAAGCCATCTGACTCAACATGGAAAACCGGTACGTATTTAGAAATGTTTCCAAACGATAACGTTTTTGTATCAAACAGCGGTCTTAGCTATACTTATGAAAATTTACTTTCACGAAATATTAAAGGTTCTGTGTCAGGTGCCAAAGCAGTTGTTGATAAAATTAACTTTATTATTAAAAATAAAACCATCTATGCGGTTATTTACTTAAATAACGTAAAAGGACAGTTTCAAAAATTTGATGATATCCTAGCAAGAATTGCCGGTGAAGATGTTAGCTTTGGAAAAATTGGTGGATCGTTAAACGCAATTCAACCAATTGATGAAGCCTATGGTGGTACAACAGGAAATAAAGTTGGAGACGTTTATAACGTAAGAAGTAGTTATGGATCTGGTGGTAAAGTTTTAGTAACTGATGTATCTGCGCAGCAAACTGGTATAATAAAATATGAATTGACAGACGGCGGATTTGGTTATACAATAGAAGGCACAAGGCTTATAGTTTCAAATCAAGTAATTGTTTTTGATAACCCAAATTTTATATTTGAACCTGACTTAAGAATTGAACAACCATCTACTTCCGCGCTAGCAACAGTTATTGGACAGAACTCTGTTGTGGCTGGAGTTAAATTAGATATTGGCTCCGCCGAATTTGAAGACTCTTCGTTTATTCAAACAGTTCAAGCTACAGATCCTCTTAAATCAGTAAAGCTTATTCCTGCGTCTGAGACTGCGTTATATAACTCAACATATACAATAATAGAAGGTATGCAACGTGCCGCAAATGGGCAACAGCCAGAACTTACAAACTTTACCCCAATTGTTGGAACACGTCAACTCGGCGATGTAAACAATGACTCTTTTGTTAACCAATTAGATGTAGATAATATAACAGCATATTTTGATGGTACATTGACAGATGAAGCTACGATTGAATGGATTGAACGAGACTTTAAAATAAGACTTACGCAGAATCCTCTTTACGATGCTTATCCTGCATACAAAGTATATTTTAACGCAGTGTCTGCAAAAAATGATAGTTCTCCTGGCCCACTATATCCTGACACTCTTAACACCGCTGACGTTAAAGTAGAAAGTTTATCTAATATTGAAAACATCAGCTTGATTACCGATCTTATTAGTGACTTCCTTAGTGTGCCACTCAATTCAAGTAATTATAATACCGTCCCGCCTGCAATTCAAGCAATGTCAGGTACTGCAGATCCAGTAACTCTTGCAACTCCATTAAATGAAGCGTTTGATTTAACGCCATTTAATATTGGAGTTATTGACGCGTTTGAAAATGTAAATCCAGGATCCGATTATGTTAACGATGTATTTGCATTAGTACAAGACTCAACGATGATTCCATTTGCAAGATACGAGCAAATTATTATTCTTTCAAATATAACCGCGGCGTTTTCAGTTGGTGATATTATTACACAAGAAACGTCTGGTGTGGTTGGTAAAATTACCGGAGTTAATAGTGGAGAAAAATTTATTAAAGTAACGCCGTATGCTTATTACGGGTTTAACTCCACAAACGATATTTTATTCAGAGGAAATAATTATCCTATCCTTGCATCAGAACGAGATTACACTTCTAAAGTAATTGGTGCCAATGCTGATATGAATGCTAAGACTATATTTGAGGATGGCAGGATTGCCGGCGTAAAGGTTATTAATTCAGGATTTGCATATCCGGATGGAGAAGTAATCTTCATAGTAGATGATAATAATAACATTCAGGCGAGAGGTACTACCCAAGCTGTAACGGAAGGTATTACAGAAGGTTTCTGGGGACAACTTAATTCTCATGTTAATGGCTATACAAGTACAGTAGCTGAAAACGGCGCTGATGTTTACTACGAAGGTCAAATGAGAATACAAGATAGTGATTTCTATCAAGAGTACTCGTATGATATTAAATCTTCAGTATCACAAGAAAGATATCGTGGCTCATTAAATAAAAATGTTCACCTTGCAGGTACAAAGCAATTTGGTTCATTCTTATATCAGAAAAAACAAAACAGTGGTATTGCACAAAGATTTTATCATAATGTTAAAAACGATTATCTGCTCGGCGGTATTGATGTTGTCGGACCAGGCCAGGATACATCAGGTCAAGGTGGAACAATTACAATGGACACTACTGGGTATACCGCTGATAGTACGATTTTACGTGCGGACCTCGTGAGATAAAATAAACGGATAAATAACTAAAACACTTAGGAGCTAATAATGGCAAAGCAAACAATTGGTGTAGGGCTAGCGGCTAATGATGGTGGCGGGGATCCGTTACGATCAGCCTTCGTCAAAGTTAACGAAAACTTTACAGAACTTTATAATTCAACTGCCACAATACCCACAGCGCTTACAGATTTGGGAATAACAGACGGAACTAGCGGTCAAGTTTTAACAACTAATGGCGCAGGCGCGTTTACTTTTAGTACCGTATCAGGTGGAGGCGGTGGCGCAACTACATTGGGCGCATTAACCGATGTTAGTGCTACAGCACCTACTACAGGTCAAGTATTAAAATGGTCTGGTACTGAATGGGCTCCAGGAACAGACGCAACTGCAAGCGGTGGTAGCGGGATTGGTTTAACTGATTTGAGTGTTGCAGCTGAGCCGTCGGCATCAGGAGATGGCAGCCTTGCTTATGATAACGGGACAGGTATATTTACATATACTCCTCCAATTATTCCAGCTGACTTAAACGATTTAGGAATTTCTGACGGAACTAACGGGCAAGTACTTACAACTAATGGCGCAGGTAATTATACATTTGAAGATGTACCAGGTGGTGGCGGTGGAGGTTCCTCGACCTTTAGCGGTTTAACAGAAATCCAAACGGCTGATATTGATGCACACGATATTGCAGTGCAGGCTAAAACAACACACGTGATGACTCCTAATGGTTCTTCAGCATATCGTTCGGACATTTATGGTACGGCAGATAACCCAACAATTTATGTAAGAGCAGGCGAAACAATTGCGTTTGATTTAACAGGTGTAACAAGTTCACATCCATTCCAAATTGAAACAGCGGGTGGAGCAGCGTATAACGATGGCTTAATTCATGTTGGAACCGATGGTACTACAACAACTGGCTCAGCTGCACAAGGGAAGGTAGCTGGTACATTATATTGGAAAGTCCCAGGAACAATTAGTGGTACTTATAAGTATATTTGTACTGTTCATGGTTCAATGATTGGTGATATTGAAATTGAAGCGGCGGCAGGCGCATCAGGTGGAAGCGGACTAAATACACGTACTTCAACTAATACTCTTAACAGCGGGATGGCTGATGGAGCTACTGCAAACTTTGATCTTTCCGCAGCAAAAACATTTGTTCTATATTCAATTGAAGTATCAGGCGCAGCATGGGTAAGGTTATATATTGACACTGCATCAAGAACTGCCGATGCGTCAAGAACAAGAGGTAATGACCCAGCGCCTGACGCAGGAGTTATTGCCGAAGTAATTACCGCAGGGAACGAAACTGTTAACTTTGCTCCAGCAGTTATTGGTTATTGCACCACAGGCAATACGCTTCCAGCCACAATTACAAATGATAGCGGTGGGACAGCAAATATTGATGTTACGATAACGCACTTAAGCTTAGAGGCATAATATGGAAGATCCAACACTCGAATGGATTGTCACTCTTCATAATCATGAGGACCTAGAAGATTTCTATAATGATATGGAAACTCCTGGTGGAAACTTGTTTATTCCTGATAGGGCAGTTGGTGTTGAAAAAAGAAGATCTATTAGTCGTAACACCCATTACATGTTAACGCCAGCAGAAGCTGCACTTGTTAAACAAGATGAACGTGTTTGGGATGTTGACATGGCGGACATGATTGAAAATCGCCCAACATACGAGTTTTTAGGTAATTTTAATAAAACAACCGCAGGAGATGCAAATCATATCAACTGGGGTATATTAAGACATACGATAGAAGACAATTTGTCAGACTGGGGTCTTCCTGGAACAACAAATAAAATACGTGATGTAAATATAACAGCATCAGGAAAAAACGTAGACGTTGTAATATTTGACGGACATTTTGATCCAGCCCACCCAGAGTTTGCAGTCAACCCAGATGGTACTGGCGGATCAAGAGTTAATCAATACAATTGGTTTCAAAACGATATCGGTTCAGGAACTGGCACTTACGTCTATACTCCATATATTGATGCTGCTTACGCAGATAACAACGGTGACGGAGTTCCAGATCGTACCGATGACAACAATCACGGATGCCACGTAGCTGGTACAGTTGCCGGAAATAAACAAGGGTGGGCTCGTGATGTAAACATTTATAACATCAGTATTTATGGCACAAACCAAAACTTCGGAACAAACGGTTTAAGTTCATCTACTTATTGGGATTATGTACGTGCATGGCACAATGCCAAATCAGTAAACCCTGCAACTGGTAGAAAAAACCCTACAATCACAAATCATAGTTACGGATCAACTGTAACACTTCAAGCATATACTGCAAGTAGCGGTGCTGTTTATAGCGCACCTGAAAAAATCAACTACAGAGGAACGGAATATGATAAAGGAAGTGCTTTAGTTGAGTCTGATTATACATCTCGTGGTATATACACAACCGACGATACGCCAACAGTTCAAGCATATTTTACATCAAGGTTTGCAGATATTCAAGACGCAATAGATGATGGGATTATTGTTGTAGCCGCTGCCGGAAACGATCGTTGTAAAATTACTAATAGCTCTGACCAAGATTATAATAACATAGTGTATTGGCCTTATCAGTTCTTTGGATTTGACTACGAACAAACAGTTTACACTCATAGAGGTACAGGTTCTGCAGCCGGTAAACCAGAAGTAATTGTTGTTGGAGCGTTGAGTAACGACACTGATGAAAAGAAAGCTGGATTTTCAAACACCGGTACTCAAGTTGATATCTATGCAGCCGGTGAAACAATTCAAAGCTCATTAAATACAAATCAATATGTATCTACTGGCCCATATACTGACTCAAGAGATAGTAATTATGAAGGTGGAAAATATTACGGAACATCTATGGCTAGCCCGCAAGTAGCTGGTGTTTTAGCTATCTTAGCTGAAAGTTGGCCAAACATGACTCAGGCCGAAGCACAGCAATGGATAATTGATAATGCTTCCGACGATAAGATGTTTGATAGCGGAGCTGACGACCCAATGGACTTAACAAGTTTACAAGGTGGCCCAAATAAAATATTAAGATGGATTAACCAAAGACCTGAAGAAGGTTTTGCATATCCACAAAGAAATTTTAAACCACGCCCAACCACAGGCGCAGTTTATCCTCGAACTAAAATTAGAAAAAGAGGCTAAAATTGTATATAAATATTAAGAAAGAGTGGAAGTGACATGACAGAAATTCTAACTACAAAATATAAAACAGATTTGCTAAGATTATTTTATAATGATTTAGCATCTAATGAATTCTATGTTTTTGTTTCTTCGCTTACAACAGATCCAACTTCACGGGTTTCAGCGGCTAATACTAAAGTTTCAGAAATACAATTTTTAGATAACGTTTTATTCGGTAAAAAGATTTTAACATCTGATACCAAATTCATGATTAAATATTATCCGTGGCAAGAAGGCCAAGTATTTGTTCAATACGATGACAATACAGATTTAGAAGACCAAAAGTTTTTCGCAACTGTTGGGCCAAACGTTAATGACACTGGTGATTATAGAATTTATAAATGTTTAAATAATAACAACGGCGGTAAAGTTACAAGTCCTCCACCTTTTGTTGCATCAGACGCAGATCAAATTTATGAAACAGCGGATGGTTATGTTTGGAAATATATGTTTGCTTTAACTCAATCGGATTTTGAAGCATACAACGCTATTGGCTATATTCCAATCGGCGGTGCCTTTGAGGTAGATCCAGTTGCGTCTAACCCGTCTAATTTTACAGGGTCTGTAGTTGACCAAATCTTAATTACAAACATAGAAGCCAACCAAGGATATTTTAGTGTTACAGGAATGAATGTTGCCGAAGCACCTGATAACGCTGGCTTAATTATTTGCGATGATAATTCTTTATCTGAAATTGCAAACTATTATGCAGGAATGACTTTATATGTAACTGACGGAAACGGCGAATCGTATGTCAGAAGAATTACTTCATACAATTATAATTCCATTGACGAAACCGGCGAATTCACTGTTGTATTAGATGCAGATAATCCACGTCTTCCTGGCGCTGCAAAAAATGGAACGGCGGCTGTGTATCCTAGAATTGAAGTTACAGGTGATGGAACAGGAGCAACCGCTATCCCGGTAATAAACAATAATGGAACCATTACAAAAATTAGAATGATTAACGCAGGTAGTGATTATACTCGTGCAAGTGCTGAAATTATAGATCCACTATACGATTTTGATCCTGAGTCAGAAGCAAGCATTGAAGTACGCGCAACCCTTCGCCCAATATTATCTCCAAGGGGTGGTCACGGATCAAACCCAGTGGATGAATTTAAATGTAAACATATTCTTCTTTACGGTTATGTTACAGAAGCAGATAACAATGCAATTGGCGCAACAGGTAGTTATTCACAACTTGGTATTATCAAAGATCCAGAGTTTGATGCTATTTTATATCCTACAGAAGGTCCAAATATTTTTGACAACAGACTTGCGATTGTTACTAACGATATTGCAAAGGCTGTATCCGCTGGAACTGTATTAGAGCAAATAGATGTCAATAACGAAGTAATATTTAGTGCTACCGTTCATGAACTTGATTACTCTGCAAACACAATATATCTTGATGGGTATATGGGACCTTATGCAAATCAGCCTGGATCTGATATTGCACTTAGTGAACTTTATCCGTTAACGACTCCAACAGGTCAGACAATTAATATAAATACACCAGTAGCAGATAATATAACCGAATCAGCGTATAAACAAAGAACCGGAGAAGTGTACTTCATGGAAGATTTATTTCCTCTTACACGTAACAACTCCTCCCGTGAAGAGTACAAACTCGTGCTAGAATTTTAAGGAATTAAGATAGATGCCTATTAACACAGATTTAAATATATCACCTTATTATGATGACTATGATATAGAAAATCAATTCTATAAGGTTTTGTTTAAACCGGCGTATGCGGTTCAGGCTCGTGAGCTGACACAATTGCAAACGATATTGCAAAACCAAATTGAACAGTTTGGCGATAATATATTTAAAGAAGGTAGCATCATTAAAGGTTCTACTTTTACAAATCTTAACGATTTAAAATATGTTAAGCTAAATAACAAAACCGGGTTTGATCCTGAGCTGTATAAACCAGTAACTGTCGTTGAAGACATAAGCGGTGTTGATACTGAAGTTGATATTATATATCAAGTAGAAGGTTTGATTAACGGACTTAAAGCTAACATTATTTCAGCACAAATTGGTTACGAAACGCGGCCACCTGATCTTAATACTTTTTGGGTTAATTATTTAAACGCTAATGAAGCTGTTGCAAACGCAGACTACAGAAAAGTGTTTCAGGAAGGCGAAGAATTAAATATTATTCGCTACAAATTTGTTGGTGGACAACCACACCCAACAGCGCCTGGGCCAGATATTGTGCAAACTTGTAACGTAACAGATCAAGTAAATGCAACAGGAAACGCGTTTGGTATACAAAGTGCTCCTGGTATTGTTTTCCAAAAAGGTCATTTTCTTTTTACAAGCACGCAAACTTTAATTGTTGAAAAATATTCAAACGCACCTAATGATGTTTCAGTAGGATATAAAGTTCAAGAAGAGCTTATTGATTCATTAGGTGATAGTAATTTGTTTGATAACGCATTAGGATCTAAAAACTATAACGCTCCTGGTGCTGACAGATTAAAGTTGACTCCTATTCTTACAGTGCTTCCAACAGCAACTGCTAATTCTGATAAAGACTTCTTTACTCTTATTCGTTATCAAAACGGCGATGCGGTACTTCTCAGAGATGTATCTCAATATAACGTAATCGGCGAAGAAATGGCCAAGCGTACGTATGAAGAATCAGGTAACTATGTCGTAGAAAAATTTAATGTTGTTCCTGACCGTAGAAACGGCGATCTTACAATGCTTGTTAATCCAGGTGTTGCATATGTTAAAGGGCACCGTGTAGAAAATAAAGGTCAGCAAGATTTTAGAATTGACCCGGTAACAACAACTGAAACTACAGAAGCGCAGCCTATTAACCAATCTTATGGTGGGTATGTAGACATTGTTGCGTTTGGCGGTACAAATACAAGTATCCCTGATATTGATAACGCAACATATGATTTACAAGACGCCTCTAACGTTGATATTGGCTCAGCATGGGTTAGAAATATAACTCCTACAAAAATATATCTTTCAGGTATCAATATGGTTACTCCTGGAAAAACATTTGCTGATGTAAAATATATTCAAACCGGTAGCGGTAACGGAGATCATATTGAAATTGCAGAAGGATCTGTTTTTAAAGATGCAGATCGCTTTCCTGCGATTTTTGACACTGGTACATACAGTTTAGAATCAACTGAAAATATTACTATCGTAAAACGTTTAAAAGAATTAAAATCACCTGCAAGTACAACATCTATGCAGATTACAATTTTGAATACGGCGGATGAAAACTTTGATTGTAATAACGATGACATTCTGATTATACAAAGCGATGGCACACTGCATACAGTAACAAACGTAGTTGTAAATGTTAATAATAGTGTTCTCACAATTACTACATCAACAAATATGACTAACACTTGCTATGTTTATTATAATAAAAGATTTACAGCAATCCCTTACGCAAAATCAGTTGCCACACCATATATTAAAACAACATATAACCCTGCCGATGTAAACCAAAAATGGAAAATAGGTTTTCCTGATGTGTTTGAAATCAAAAGCATTGTTGATGTAAATGGTAAAGAATGGAAAAACAGCTTCCGTTTAAAACCAAACCAAAAAGATACTCACTATGGCTTAAGTTATTACGAACATGTTGCCGGCCGACCAAAACCAGCGGCAGGAACTTTAACTGTTCAAGTAGGAGTATTTGAAGTTAATCCTAATGATGATTATTTCTTTACTATTGACAGTTACCCAATTGATAACAGCGCAACTCCAGCCGCCGGGTTTATAAACACAAATCAAATTCCAGTTTATACATCATCGAGCGGCAGGCGTTACAATCTAAGAGAATGTTTTGATTTTAGACCATATGTAAATAAATCCTCTGGTTTGGATTACACTGACACTATTGCCACGGCAGAAACTTTTTCTATTCATACTGAAAGTGCTGTAGGTTTAAACGAGACTGATCTTGGAACTCTTATTACGCCAGCAAACGATAATACTGCTGAAGCAGACATGGATTATTATCTTTCAAGAATAGACCATATTACAGTAGATACATATGGTCAGTATGCAGTAATTAAAGGTACTGAAGAAGAAAACCCACGCCCAGCTAAAATTGATCCAAACCAATTAGTTATTTCAACTGTTTCAATTCCTGGTTTCCCAGCTTTAACTCCTAAAGAAGCTGCGCGGCAAGGTAAAAATTATTACGCGGTTACAGCTAGAGCAAATGGTGTCAAAAATTACACCATGAAAGATATTCAAAGAATTGATAATAAAATTCAAGCTATTGAGTATCAAGTATTGCTTAGCCAATTAGAAAGTGAAGTACAAAATCTTAATATTCTTGATGAAAATGGATTGACAAGATTTAAAAATGGTTATATAGTTGAACCATTCAAAGATCTTCAACTCGCAAATTTGGAAGATACTAATTTTAATGCGTCTGTGCCATTTGATAAAGAAATATTAGCACCAGCAGTACGTACTTTTCCATTAGACCTTAAATTAAAATCAAATACAAATGCAACTATCTTCCCTGATACTGCAAATCCTGAAGTTGCAACATTAAGTAGAAACGCTCATGTTTCTTTAATATCTCAAACGTTCGCAACAGGATTTAGAAACGCTGTAAGTAACTTTTATAAGTATAGCGGTGTTGGAAGATTATCGCCAGATCATGATGGTGTACACGATACTGTTGCCGATCCAATCAACATTGTTTCTGATTTTTCAGCGCCATTTAATAACTTTTTAGAAAATCTGCAAGAGTTTTTACCATTAACAGGAACCGAAGTAACGACATTCCAAAAACAAATTGGTAATGCTGCACAATGGTTCCCAAGTACAGTAACAAGAACAAAAACATCAACATTAGTTATGAACGAAGGTACTTCTCAAAACTTTAATGCCGGTGACATGGTTTCAAATTTCCACTTTGAACCATATATGAGATCACGAGATGTTAATGTATATATGTCAGGCTTACGTCCTAACACAAGGCATTACTTCTTTTTTGACGGAGTATCTGTTGATGCCCATGTTATGCCAGGTACAGAAGTTGATGCGGCAAGAGAAGTTGAAAGATTTGGCGTAAAAGGTGCAGAAGTTAAAACAGACGAAAACGGTGTTTTAAGAGCTGTATTTAATGTTCCTGCAGAAACATTCTTTGTCGGTGATAGAGAATTGGAAGTCGTTGACGTAAATCAATATGCAAGCATTGATTCAGCATCGACATCTTACGGTTCTTTAATGTATCACGCATTTAATATTAATGTTGAAACAACAAACATAACAGGATCTGTTCGCATTCCTTCGTTTGACATTAACACAACTACAACTGAAAGAAACGGTCCGCGCCGTGCAAGACCACGTGAAAGAAATAATGACCGAAATAATGATCCTTTGGCACAAACATTCTTTATTAAGGAAGGAATGGGTAAAGGTTCTGGATCAGTATTTGCTTCAAAAGTTGATTTATATTTTAAAAAGAAAAGCTCAACAAACGGTGTTAACGTTGAATTAAGAGAAGTGGTTAATGGATATCCATCAGCGCATATCATTCCATTTTCGCAAGTTCATTTAACACCTGCACAAGTAAGCGTAACTGAAAATGCATCTACCGCAACGACTGTTGATTTTGAAGCGCCAGTTAGACTTGACGTGGAAAAAGAATACGCAGTTGTAATTAAGCCAGACGCAAATGATCCAAACTATTTGGTATTTACTTCAAAGGTTGGCCAAACCGATCTTACTCCAGGTAATGTAGGAGCCGCAGTTGTTCAAGACTGGGGTGATGGTGTATTATTTACATCTACAAACAACCGTGCTTGGAAATCGTATCAAGATGAAGATATTAAGTTTAATTTATATCGCCACGATTTCAACGCCTCTACTGGTTCTGTTGTACTTTCTCCTGAAGATCTTGAATTCTTTAGCATATCAGACCGTGATGGTGAATTCCTGGCCGGTGAAAAAGTATTCCAGCAAAAGGCATTATCTGGTGCCACTATTGCAACAGTAAGTGGTACACTTGGCAGTGACTTTGTAACAGGTACCGCCGTCAATGAAACTTATGCTGCTGGTATGTCTGTAATTATTAAAGATAGTACAAATACGTTTAGAGATATATTTAAAATTGCGTCAGTTGATAGCGCAACACAAGTTACTTTAAATAAAAAATTGCCCTTTGTAGTTACAAGTGGAACAATGCTTCCTTGCGTTGACGGATCAGTTAATTACTTCAACGTATTTTCAGATGAAGTACTATACTTAAGAAAAAGTACAGCGGATGCAACTTTGCAATTCCAAGGTGTTGATGTTACTTTAAGTAGTTCACTTAGTGCAATTGAAGGATTAGATAGTCGAGCAACTGCGGTAATTGATTCTGTTGATAATATCAATGTTAGTTACGTTCAGCCAATGATTTTAAAATCAAACGACGCAATCACAACAACTTCAATAGCTGGTCAATTTAATGACCCTGCTAATAGTTTGCAGAACTATAATCTTCCTATGAAGTTTGCAGATAATAATTACTTCAACAAAAAAGGTAATTTGCTTTATAGTAAATCAAATGATACTGGAAACACTAAGCCGTTTGATCTTACAATAAACATGGCAAATAAATCCAATTCCACTTCAACACCGATTGTTGATTTGGAAACTGCATCGTTAATTGCATATCAATATAAGAGTACAAATTCAGCGGATACAACTTGTAAATATATTTCTAAAACTATAGAATTAAAAGAGAGTTTAGATGCTGAAGATTTCAACGTAATCTTAACAGGATATAGACCAAACGGAACAGATATTAAAGTTTATATTAGACCTATTAATGCTCATGACTATACAGATGAAGCGTCAATTGGCTGGATTGAATTAGAATTGTATGAAGGGCTAAACTTATTTTCATCGTCTTCAAACATCAATGATTATAAAGAATTTAGTTATAGAGTACCTTCTGCAAATCTAGATGGCGGGGTGCTTACATATTCTACCGCGCTTGGCGAATATCTAGGATTTAGAAAATTTGCTGTAAGAATTGACTTGTTATCTTCAAATAATTATCAAGTACCATACGTGGCTGACTATAGAGGAATAGCCTTAACATGATGCTTGAGCGAGATAAACATTCTAATGCAATCATTAACTCTGACGTGAATGCTCTTAATAAATATAAACAAGATAGAGCTTTACACAGAAAAGTCGACGCGCTCTCGAAAGAAGTTGCAGAAATTAAACAAACTCTTACACGCGTTTGTGAGACATTAGACAAAACAGAGAATTGGTAAGATGGCAAAACCTGGATTAGTACAAATTAACACCACGCAAACGTTTCAGAATTGGTTAGATAAAACCAACGAAATGGTTGACTTATTTCAAACATCGGTAGTCACGGCATCAGCATTAGGTGATACTACTGTAGGAGACGCTGCATTAGCAGGAGATTTTACTGCTGCTAATATTATTGCTGATACTCAAATGAAAACAGATAGTTTGGCGCCGTATTCTCCTGGAGCAGTTATTGGAATTAGTGGAGAAATAAGTGTAGTTTCAGCAACTGAAAAAGTAGCTGCAACTCTTACTCACGCAGCCGATGGACCAACTTTACGATTTACTGATTCTACAATATCATGGGATATTGGATTTGAAGATAACAGTACTAATAACTTTCTTATTAATACAGGAATAGGAGCGTCAAAGTTTGAATTAACTCCAACTGGTACTCTTACTGTTCCAAACCTAAATGTGACTGAAAGTTTTTCAACAACCGGAGACGTTACTGCGAACAACGTCTTTGCAACGAATGACGTTATAACTAAGTATACCACCTCTGATGAAAGATTAAAAGATAACATAATCAAGATTGAAAATCCATTAGAAAAAATGGATGAAATAAATGGATACACCTTTAACTATAAAGACAGCGGCGAAGTTGCAACCGGAGTTATTGCACAAGAAATAGAAAAAGTACTCCCGGGCGTTGTTTACGATGTTCATTCTGATAACGGCGAAACGTATAAAGCCGTTAGGTATGGTAACATTGTTGGGCTTTTAATTGAAGCAATAAAAGAATTAAAGGTAGAAGTAGAGGATTTGAAAAATGGTAGACTGGTCGACCCTCCCAAATAACGGTACTAACGGCTCAGAATCTTTGTCTCTTCAAGACATCGAAGATGAGTTCGGTGGAGATGACGTTCCTGACGGAGACATTGAATTATCATTTTATTATAACGGCGGGGCATATGTTCCTGACGTTGCTTGGAACTATGCAATCCCAACGCTTCGTAACGCTAACGGTAATTTCAAAGATCCTCTAGACCCACTAAGTTTTAATGCCTTCTATGGCGCTGTCTGGGGAACTTTTGTTAATTTCACGATGTGCGGTGGCGGTGGAGGCGGCGGCGCCGGTAGTTCTTCCGGACGTGGATCTAACAACGTAGGGAACGGGTCTGCAGGCGGCACTTCTACTGTTTCAATGGACACCAATTCGGGTTTTGGTGGAACCGCGGCTGGTGGCGCTGGTGGTTTACATGGTGACTCGGCTAATTTTAATGGAACAGCAGGCGGAGGTAGTATCTTTGGAACCGGCGGTCAGGCTACAGCTGAAAACACCAACGGCAGTAATGGCTCGGGCGGTGGAGCCGCTGGTGCCGGTGGCGGTGGAGACCGAGATAGCGGTAAAGGTGATAATATTGGATATGGCGGTACTGGTGGTACTGGCGGAGCAACGCTTGAAGGCGGATCACCATCTCCACCTGATATTAATAATAACAGATACAAATATAATAGCGTTATTAACTTTTCAGCTGGTAACGGTGGCGGCGGTGGCTCCGGTAGCTTTTCTACTGGCGGTAACGGCGTAAGAGGAAGACTTGCTATAACTTACGATGGCGATACATATTATTTAGGCGGGTCTGGTGAGCATGTCGTAGGTTCACTTGCGGAAATTGATGATGTTCCTTAGACAGTATTGATATTTTTTGGAGATTTTTTTTAATGTCAAACACAAGTAATTATTTAAGAAGATGGGTTGAAGATGTAGTTGGTGACACTACAACTATTATTGCTGACGATGTTGAAGATGCCTGCTATTTATGTATTGTTAGAAAAACTAACGGTGTTGATAAAAAAACATGGGGCTATGTAACGTCTGGATCTAATGTTGATATGTTCCATAAGTTATTAACAGATAATGGTGTTACGTTAACAACCACTATTAGAAATTTTATTAATCAATGCTCGGCTCCAAAAGGTTCAAGGATTGTTGTTGATACAAAATCGTTTGAAGGTGATAAATCTCAATTGTGCTGGGGTGTTACTTTTAGAAGGCAAGAAGATATCTTTTTCTATGATAGGTGGAATTACTCTCCATATATTACAGATGAAAATGTTCCGTTGCGTGGAGGCATTAAATTCGTATACGATTTAACTCAAGATAAGTTTGTCACTCTTAAAATTTATGAAGGTACAGCGCATGATACCGTTGAAAATCCAAATGTTATTTTTAGTGTTGCCGATGATGACAGCTTAACAGTTGTTGATGAACAGATGTGTGGACACTTAAGCTTGGAGCACGATCTTGCATCTATAGCCGATGTTCCTGCACCTTACAATTCTCGTTTTGCAGATGAAATACCAATTGCAATTGCTTTAAGAGACGAGGCAAAAAATGCGAATGGTACAACGTTAGCATTAAAATTAGCTGAAAGAGGTTCACGAACTCAAGGATATTTCTATTCTGGATTTTTAAGAAGGAAAATTCATCCTGACGAAAATAAGATACCACTTTTTCCCGCCTTATCATAACAAAAAGGCTTTTCGGATAAATAGGTTCGAAGTACCTTTATAAATAAAAATAAAAGAAAAATAGGATAATCTCGTATGTCAAAGATTTCAGAATTAGGTCCGATTACAGGCGCCAATACTAGAAGCGAAGACCTTTTTGTTATTGTTAACTTAGTACAAGGCGATGACGGTACAAAGAACATTAGTCGTTATGAACTTGTAGAGGCAATCCAATATGAAGTGTTTACAAGGATAAACATTACTGGTGGTACAATTTCAGGTACTATTCAGACTAACAACATTATGAACCAAAACGTTATGAATGATAACGAGTTCAATGATGGTACCATTAACCAATCAACATTATTTGACGTTACGATAATTGGCGCAACCGCCAACGCAATGATAATTACCGCGTCTGAATTTAACGACAGCACTGGTAATAACGACGTATTTACATATTCTACAATTGATAATTCGCAAATCTTAAATAGTACAGCGAACAACATAACTATGACTGCGTCTGCAATTACAGGTTCTGATTTCTCAGACGGAACTGGTAACAACAACGTCTTTACTAACACAACAGTAGAAAACATTACTATTGAAGGCGGTACTGCCAATAACCTAACAATGACTGCAATCACAATAGATAATGTTGTGATAACCGACGCGTTGATTTCAAACAGTGATATCCGCGATACAGATTTAGATAATGTTGTTATTACAAATTCACAATATGCAAATGGTACAGTTTATGATACTGTAGTATCTAACTCAACTATTGAAAATTCAAATATGATAAACGGTACAGGCAGTAACATTGTCTTTACCGATCTTACAATTTCTAATTCTGCAATTTCAACATCAGACTTTAGCGATGGCACTGGTAATAATAACATCTTTACCAATACAACTGTTGACCAAAGTTTAATTCAAAACTCAGTGATTGCCAACACCACATTTGAAGGCGCGCTGGACGATGTTGATATTACTAATGCAAGGATTTCAAGTACAACTTCTGATGGTCTTGGCCAAGTTAAGTCAACGATTGAAGACTCTATTGTTTCAAACTCAACTATTGAAGACTCAGATCTCGTTGACTTTGATATGGATCTCCGCAAAAAGTTTCAGCCTGAAATGGATGAAGACTCTTATTTTGCTATTAAAAACGCTAAGACTGGCGAAACTGAGCAAATCACATATCGTCAGTATTACGATGAACTTTCCAAATCAACAGAAAACGCATTAAAAGTATATGCTTCTGTTAGCGGTGATGATAACAACCCAGGAACGATTTTACAGCCAGTAAGAAACCTTAAAAGAGCTGCAGACATTGCTCTTGAAAAGGCAGGCGGATCATACGATCGTAATGATATTAATAACGCGGTTCACATTTCAGTTGGACCTGGTGTTTACTTTGTTGACGAACCAATTTCACTTCCTGATGATTGTGCTATGACTGCAGAAGCTGGTCAGTACGCAACTATTATTCGTAAGAAACCAGGTTGGGAAAGAACAAACGGTATTCAAGTTGGATCAGGTTGTTATGTTCAAGGTTTTGCATACATGAACTTTGAGGTTGACAACTTTGACTATCCTGAAGGCGGTTTCGCAATTGCATATCGCCCTGGTGCAAAACTGAGAAGATCTCCATATATTCGAGATAGTTCACAACTTTCAAACTTTAACCGTCTTGATGTTGAACCGCCTTTACAGCCATTTAACTCAAAAGGTACTATTGCTGACTTAGGTTTACAACTTATAATGGAACCAGGGCATAGTGCTGAAGCATTGTTTGCTGAAGACGATCAAGTTGAATTTTCAAACGGTGCAACAGGATTTGTTTCTTGGACAACTGATATTAATTCAGAGCGCGAACTTTATGTTCGTAACATTAAACCTTGGGGTTCTGTCAAAGCTGGCATGACCTTTATGACACAGCAAGGTGCAACAGGTACAATCCAAACAGTTGGTATTGATGACTTCCCTAACAGATTAGTTGGCCGTGGTGGCGGTTGTTTGCTCGCAGACAGAAGAGTTGTGGATCCTGACTCATTATATATTTACGTTCTTTGCTTCGGCTTTACTCCTCGTACACAAAACGGTATGGGTTATGTTGCTAGAGACGGCGCTGGTGTTAACGGGATTGGTTCATTGTCAATCTTTGTTCGTACTGCGTTCTATGCATTAAACGGCGGCCAGATGACCTTGAACAACTCAGGTACTCAGTTTGGCGATATCTCCATGAGATCAAAAGGTACAACTAATGTTGTTCAGCCATCTTCAACAAGTGCTACTTTACTCGGTAACACTGTGTTTGCTCAAGCGATTACTGATAATAAAGATGCAATTATTGAAGACATGGTAAGTTACTTGAATGCTAATACTGCAAACGGTGGTCTTGGTTATCAAGGATATGACTCAATGAAGTGCCGTAGGGATACTGGCATTATTATTGATAACGTAGGATTTGATGTTGCTCTTGATACAAACTATTGGGGTCGCCTGAACGGAATTACATATCAGTCGCCAATTTCGTATGTGGTTGTTGGCGAACAGCTTACTGAAACCGTAGGCTCTATCGAGCATCTTCAAGGTGATATTAACTATGCATTTAGAAATGCTGATGCAAGTGTTAATACTCGAGTCGACAGATCGCTTGACGAAACAATTAACATTCTTAACAACGGTGTAGAAAATCAAAGCGATCTTATCTTTGCTGATACCGGTGTTGAAGCAAGAACAAATGCTCGTGAATTAATTCAAGATAACCGTGAACTTATTATTAAAGGAATGGTCGATTGGATTGATAACAACGACGAATTCTTTGCTTATGATAGTAATAAATGTCGTAGAGATATTCAAGAATATATTCTTCCAGCAACAAAGTGGGATATGGTTCTTGACACAAATTATAACTCAGTTACAGCAGGTAATGCGTATTACTTTAAACAGGCAAAAGTTTCAATTGAAAACCAAAGAGATGAAACTGTTGGCTCGTTTAAATATTTAAGAGACATAACTGATACATTAATTGATGGAAATACTGCATTAGGTTCTACAAGACTTTACGATAAATTTAATCAAGTCATCGACATTCTTGATAACAAAGGTGATAAGTTTACTCCAACAAATGCATCTTATGATGGTACAACTGGAGAGTTTATAATTACAATTGCGAACCACGGTTTGACCGTCGGTCGTTATGTTACTCTCATGGATAACAGCTTTAAGTTTACTTGTGAAGCTGATGGAAACACAACTGTTAAAATTCACCCAACAAAAGCTGACCCAGCATATCGCGCGTTACTGCCAATTACCGCAGTGACAGCTAACACAATTACAATTAATGTTGGCGACGGCGGTGGATATAAAGGCGCACATACATTTGTGAGCGCAGAAAAAAGTTCAGTATCTGTTTTAGGTACTTCAATTACGTTTAGTGATGATGCTTCAATTTCAGAAGACAAGAGAAACGCTCGTAAGTTGTTACAAGCTAACAGAGATTACATCCAAGACTATATGATGACTTGGGCTGAAAACGAATGGTACTTCTACGATAGTAAAAAATGCCAGCGCGACACAAGCGAGTATATCTTACCAGCAGTTAAAAGAGATATGGTAACAGGTTCAACGTATAACGCAATCCAAGCTGGATTTGCATATCGTACAGGAACTGGTAAATTCCTTATCGACAACCAATTGTCTGAAACTATCGGAGCGTTCTCTCACTTGAGAGACGAAGTGTTGGAAGATCTTACAGATCCGGTTGCAGAAAAACATGCAACTGACTCATTCAATACTCTTATTGATATTATGCAAAACTCAGGTAGAAAATATACTATCACGGATGCATCATACGATCCTGTAACCGGTGTTCAAGTATTAACCGTCGGCGATCATGACTTTGAAACTGGTGATGAATTCTTGATGGAAACCGGTGCTGTTACATTCAGTTGTGTTAACACTGCAACTAACGACACTGTTGAAATTGCACATCCAAGAACTACAGATCCATGGCATAAAACACCAATTACAATTACAGGTATAACTGATACCACGATTACTGCAAACGTTGGTAACGCAGGTGGATACACTGGAGCCCATACATTTGTAAGAGGATTACTCAACGGTGTACAAAAACAAGAACCACTGAATAACGCATTTACTCCAATTGACTCATCATATGATCCATTAACTGGTATTACAACGTTTGACTTTGGAGCAAGCCACGATTTCATAATCGGTGATACAATTATGATTGACCCAATGTCAGTAACATATAGTTGTGATAATGGAAATGGCGTTGAAGAAGCAACATATCCAAGACTTACAGATCCTGCATACAACGTTGCATTAACAATTACTGCAGTGTCTGCAAACACAATTACAGTCAACACTGGTGATGGAAATGGTTACACCGGAGCTCATACTTTTGTAGGTTCTAAACCAAATGCAATTAAGAAAGCATCGTTCTATACTGGATCGTTTACTCCAATTGATGCAACATACAGCGCAAACACTGGACAGCTTGACGTTAAAATCGGTCAACACAGTTTACCTGTTGGCAGATGGATTAAAATCAAAGGAGAAGGAATTACCTTTACCTGCGATCATGATAATAATTTAACTGAACATGCGTATCCAAGAAGAACTGATCCGGCATTTAAACAGATTGTTAGAATTACAGACGTATCTGACGAATGGATTACAGTTAACGTAGGAAACGGTGGAGCAGGTTATCAGTATTCTTCAAACACCGCTCATACCTTTGTATCATCTCTGCCAAATGCAATTGATACGAACGTTTCATACTTTACTGACGCGGCTAAGATTACAGATTGGCTTACACCAACAACTGCAACATACGACCCAGTAACAGGCGATATGGTTGCAACTGTCGCAAACCACGGCTTAACAACAGATGACCATGTTGAAATGAAACCACTTGGTATGACATTTAGTTGTGACCCAGGAACTGGAGTTGCAAACGACTCCAACCCAAGAATTGGTGAACCAAACTACGGTAAGCCACTCGCGGTAACTGCAACTACAACAAATACATTTACCTTTAACGTAGGTGGTGCAGGTACTTATACTGGTGCCCATACATTTGTAAGTGCTGAGGCCGGCGCAATTATGAAAGTTAGCTCAACAACCGAAGGCAGAAACGCCGCGGACCAATTGAGAGCAAACAAAGTATTCTTACAAAACGAAATTGGCGCATACATGGAAGCCAATTACTTTATATACAATAAAGATAAGTGTATGAGAGATACAGGCTATATCTTGAACGCAGTAGCAAGAGATATCGCAACTGGATCAAATGTCAACTCAATTTATGTAGGACAAGGATATCGTATTGGTACAGTAGGTGCTAATAACGTTATCAATAACCAGCTTACAGAAACTGTTGGCGCAATCACATGGCTCAAAAATAAAATTGCAACCGAAGTCTTAACAGATGCAACTGCAATTGCTCGCTCAAACGCCGCTTTTGATGATATCATTGATATTATGCAAAACGGTAACGCAAACTCAGATGCAATTGATTTTGGTGTACAAGCAACTGAGCTTGACGCATATCACGCAAGAGTTTCGTTACAAACAAATAAACAGTTTATCCAAGAAGAAGTTATTGGTTGGCTTGCAACAAACTACCCTGGATTTGTTTACGCATACGATGCTTGTAAGCGTGACTTAGGAGTATTCATTGATACTGTATCATACGATATTCAACACGGCGGTAATGCAGCTACAGTAAATAACACAAGACTGTATTTTGAAAATGCAATGCCAGTTTTGGCCGATGATGAAATTGTTCCAACTTCAGAAGCATATAACTTTATTGCTAATTTGGTAGGTCAAGTTATTCGTGGCGAAAATGTTATTGAGTTAACATCTAACACGGCACAAGTACTAACAGCTGAAGCATCCTATACACCAACTGACGCAACATATAATCCTGTAACTGGAATTATGGAAGTCACAATTGGTTCCCACACATTTGCTGAAGGTGACAGACTTTCAATTGACCCAGCAGGAATTACATTCAGTTGCGCATTCAATGGTGGCGGTAATGACTCGCATCCAAATGCAAATGATCCAAATTATAAAGGAACATTTATCGTAACTGCAAATACTGCAACTACTGTAACAGTGAATGCAGGTACGGCTGGAACAAATACAGATGCACATACATTTGTAAGCGCAACAGCTGATGCGGTAAGAGCTGCAAATATGCCTGAAGCTTATACACCAACTGATGTATTCTACGATCATATAACAGGTCGTATGACTATGACACTTGGAAACAGACATAGGTTTGCTGCCGGCGATTGGTTGATCTTTGACGAAGGTGCAATCACACTGTCTTGTAAAGATGCAAACGGTATTGTGTTCAACTTAGCACATCCAAGACAGACAGACCCAGTATGGAATACACCTGTATATATTGACGAAGTTACAGCAGATACTATAACTTGTAACGTTGGCGCTGCAGGAGTTGATAAAGTACATACATTCGTAAGTGCTACAACAAATGGAGTAAGAAGGTCTATTCAACCTGCTGTGGCAAATAGAGCAGTTAAAATGTTTGAAGATATTGGTCAAACATTGCGTAACAATGATGGCGAAATGGTTGCTGTTACTGAAGCAATCTTTACACTGCCAGCAACATATGGTATTGCGTTGATTGCTGATGCTGATAGAGTTTGGGGAAATAAAGCAAAATATCAAACTGAAATTATTGACCACATTACCGAAACATATAACGGCCTTGGTTACGATGTATCTAAATGTCCACGTGACGCAGGATATATTGTTGACGCGGTTGCAGAAGATATGGAATATGGTGGAAATGCTGCAACAGCATGGGCTGCCGCTTACTATTTTGAGAACGCAATCAACGTCTTACCTCTGTATCAAAGAGCACCAACTAAGGCGGCGTTTGAACATCTAGCAAACGTTGTAGAGGACATTATCCAAGAAACTGCAGTGACACCAACAGCTGGAAACGTGACGGTACAAAACACCTCAGGGACTGCTGCTAGCGCTGCTACTGCATTAACTGCTAAGAACCTTGTAAATGTTATCTCTTCAATCTCTGATGATAATTCACCAGTCAATGTTCCTGCTGTAGTTGATGCTCCATTAATGGAACCAAGCAGAACATTCGCAAGAAAAGCATTGCAGAAAAACCGCGAGTTTATTCAAGAAGAAGTTATTAACTTTATTGACGAGCAGTACTTTACAATCAACGAAGGTAAGTGTGCAAGAGATGTTGGATTTATTATCGACGCAGTTAAGAGAGATGTTCAGACAGGTTCTGATTATAACTCTAAGTACAACGGTAAAGCTTATCGTGTAGGTAACCCACTTGCAGAAAAAGTAATTGAAGAACAACTTGCAGAAACTATTGAGTCTCT
>Ga0181380_1000266_pt1 | contig 24159 bp, 44 predicted proteins | sample 3SPOviralmetaG_FD_130116 | JGI IMG/M metagenome (GOLD analysis project Ga0181380, IMG submission 130116) | Marine viral communities from the oligotrophic San Pedro Time Series (SPOT) site, San Pedro Channel, CA, USA - 3 SPOT_SRF_2009-08-19 | ecosystem: Environmental > Aquatic > Marine > Strait... | reverse complement strand
GAAAGAGGCTACCAACGCGGTGTGCTTGGGATCTCCCTATACTTATTGACCGCCCCCCTTAATATTATTTTTATTATTTATAGTATCTCTTAAATCTTTTATTTTTTTTGTCTGTAATAGTAGGGATAAATTAGCTCCTATCATTTGACATTCTAACTGTCCCATCATACCTGTAAGTCTTTTTATAGATTTATTTTGTATTGATATTATCTCTTCTAAAGCCTTTACTTCTTTGTCTTTGCACTTACAACTCATCTCTGTTTATCTTTTCTAGTTCAAATTCTAAATGGTTTATCGCTTTTTTTATGCACTCATAAGGACTGTCATGCTTACGATAAGCACGTAAGAGATAAGTTACGGCGTTTCCTAAATTCCAATTCAAGTCAAAGCCTTCTATTACTTTCCTAGCTTCATATCCATTATTCCCTATGTAATAGTGTGGGATGTCTATGTCTATCTTAGTATTGTCTTCAGTTGTATTCATGTTTCTTTCAATGTCGTAATAATATTTACTTTTTTTCATAGTCTTTTAATTAGTGGAGAATATCGGATTCGAACCGATGACCTCCTGCGTGCAAGGCAGGCGCTCTAGCCAGCTGAGCTAATCCCCCTTTTTTCTTTTAGCCTTTGCCCAATTAGTTTTCTGATTGTGATGTGATAAACATAACGTCTGTAAGTTACTTGGGTCAAGCTTCTCTCCTCCGTCTATTATCTCTACTATATGGTCAACAATCAAATTCTCTATATTAGCTCTACCTTCTTCTTGACACCATTTACAAACAGGATTTGATTTAATAAACCATTTCCTTAGTTCTCTCCATGCAGTAGAATTATAAAAATCAGAATGAACAGATAAATGTTTAGCTTTATATCCAGACTTCTTACTACTTGAAGCAATCCATTTCTTTTTCTTTGATTTAGGTAGTGTTGGCATTAGTTTAATAAAATATTGTCTTCTTCATCTATTTGTGGCATCTTGTATTCTAATTTGATTATAGGAGGTATTCCGTCTTCATTAATCCAATTATCTACAAAATCCATAAGTTCTTCTATTGCTCTAGCGTTTCCATCGTCTAAAGATTCTGTGTCTTTTAAATAGACTTCAATACTAACTGATGCGATTATTTTCACTTTGTTTTTTGTTTTCTTCTTCTGTAATTACTTTAATAAAAGAAGCTATTAATACTATTATAAATAATGGCAAAAATAATATAAACATTATTAGCTTAGATAATATATAATAAATAGATTTAATAATTGTATATTTTTTTATCTTCATAAACTTTAATATCGCTATTTTGATTATTAATATCAACTCGACTTCTCTCAGTCCTATAATCTTCTGTTTCTCCGAACATTAATTGATATCCAACATCTGACTTAATTACTTTAGGTAGTTTTAAAATAAACTCTTCTGACTTTTTATCATAGAACCAAATAATCTGATGTCTGGTGGCTCTAGTCAAGAGTAGTTTTATATTTATTAATTATCCTTTCAATTGTAGATTCATACCATATTGGAAAGTCATACTTTTGGTCTCCTTGTTCCCATACTCTGTATAGAACGGCTCTAAGTCTTTGAGAAGATGTCTTAGTCTTTCCTACTTCGTAGTCTGAAGTATATTGCTCTACAACTTCTACTTCAGCTTGTGTAATGTCGTCAGAGCTTATTAGAACCATTCCAGGAGTCTTTCTAAGTGCGAATATCCTAGTCATTGTGTCATCGTTTAGCTCTTGAGTGTGTATATTAATACTCATTGATCCGTCAGCTAATGTTGAGACCTTATTTACTCCTCCTTCAAAAACTACTGTTTTTTTCATTCTTTTAGTATTATTGTTTGCAATTTATAAAATATTTTAATATCGATTAGTTTTAATTATAAACATCACAATGTTAATTTCATATCTCTTATCTTTTCTTTTATATTCTCAATGGCTTCTTCATAGTCTACTCTACTTAATTTAACAGTAGTATTAGCTCTTTCTTCAAGTTGCTTTGCAGTTCCTTCTCCATATTTTTTATCTATGCCTATTGACGCTCTATACTGATTTCCATTCAAAAAAGTATTGCAGTAACTACATTGGCTATTAACGTTCTTTTCATCCCAACGAGTAGCCATATGTCTTCTAGACATAAAATGACCAGCATGAATAGATCCTCCAAAAGCTGGAGCTTCCTTACCGCAAGAAATACATAAACAGTTCCCTTTATAATCAGAGTCTCTTTTTCTTATGTATTCGCTAAATAGTTTATCTAGCTTAGCTTTAAGCTTACTTGTGGTAGTTTTAGCCATTTTTAATCTTTTTAATTTCCCTTGCTTTCAATATCTTTCCAAAAGATTCCATTCGTTTCTTATAGATTGTGTATTCTTCAATTGCATTGCATTGCCTTCTATATTGTTCTGACTTTTTATAGTCTCTTAAAAACTTATTCCAAGTAGGAACATTAATGAAAATAGGAGGGTCATTATCTCTCAATCCTTTGTTTAAAGCGAATTTAACCTCATCAAGCTCCATTCTACTGTATTTAGTAGCTAAGTCCTCTACTAACGTATTAGTCTGTAAAACTACCATCTCAGACTCAGGCTTCTGTCCTAGTTGTATATATAATTCTTGTAGTATTTTGTAGCATTCCGTAGTCAAAGACTTAACATCTGTCTTCCATAAATACCATATCTGTTTACTTTTGTCCATCTATCTCTTTTCTTACTGACATTAATAATTCCATTAAAGCATCGTAAACAGCTTCAATCTCTTCTTCTCCTAACATCTTTACTATTTCAGCTTCATATTGAGCCGACATTTTTATAAGTCTATTAAACTTCTGTTTTAATACTTGCTTATGTGTTCCTTTTAAATTATACAACTGCTCATTAAAAGCTCTAAAAGTAGCTAATAAAGGGGTCACGTCTATTTTTTGTTGTTCAGTCATTAAATTGTTTTTTTAGTATTTCTAATCCGTTATTGTATTCAGTCATCATCGTTTTAACTTTTCTTTCTTTTTCTGTTTTTATTGGAAACAATCCGACCCAACCATTTTCCATTGATTGCAATAATATTTCTTTTTGCAGTTCTTTGTCATCACCAGCTAATTTCAAAAGTTTACCTATTGCAGCTTTTTCTCCTAAAACTTTATAACTTTTTCTGTATTCTTTTTTCCTAAATTCTTTCCATAATTCCCAAGCTTCTAAATTTAATTCATTTGGAAAACTCAAAACGTGTGTTTTATTATTATTAGTATTTAATAAATTTAAGTCTTTAGTATTATTAGTCTTTAGTAGTGGTGCATTTTGTATATCTACTTTTTCTACTTCTACATTTTGTACATCTACCTTTTGGGTATATGGCTTTTCAAAGATTATATAATCCCAAGAAACAATCTTTCCATTCTCTCTTTTTTGTTCTCGTTTCATATAACCATTATCAGTAAGCTCTTTAAATGCACTATAAATGGCTTTCTTACCATCTTTATGATGTTTCTCTACTTCTTCTACATAAAGCTTCCAATCGTTAGGCAAAGCTAATAAGTGACAAAGTAAACCCTTAGCTTTTAAGCTCATATCTTTATTAAATATGAACTCGTTGTTGATTGTAGTAAAGTTTGTGTTTTTAACTACTCTAATTCTTTTCATCTCTTAAAGTATATTTAGAAATCTTAGTAGTTCTTCCTAGTCTTGTGTTAACTTGAATACGTTTATCTGGAATGATATACCCTTCATTTCTAAGACAGTATATGTGATGGCTTAGTCTAGTGACTCCGTATTCCATTATAGCATCCCAGCTAGTTATTGATCCATACTCTTTTAAATGTCCTAAAATTTGTTCTTTTTGTGTCATTGTTTTGGTTTTATAAATTATCTAAGTGTTGTTTAATTTTAACTTTTGCTTTTTGAAAATCTAGCTTTCTTCTTCTTACTTCTTTTAAAATGTCTTGTACATCAACTATTCCAATCTCAGATTTTGCAACTTCAACTAAAGCTTCATATTTTTCACTATAAAATCTATCCATTAATAATAAGTTTGAATGTTGTTTATAATGATGTATCATAGAAGCATGATGCATATTGAATTCTTTTGCTATTCGTGTATATCCAAAATTGCAAATATCTTTGATAGCAGAATAAGCCATCCTCCGAGCGTCTATTAAATACCTTTCTCTAGATTTTGTGTCAAATTGTTGAGGTGTTATATTGTTAATAAAACAAGTCGCTTTAATTATGCTTTGAATGTCATTCTTTTCTTTTAATAATATGTCTAAATCATCCATCTTCATTTATTTTTTTTCTCCTAAATTATATTTATCCTGTACACAGTAACCATTTTTAATTAGGTCTTTGTAAAAATCGCTTGATTCTTCTTGCGTCCCCACCAAGAAAAAAGAATCTCCTTCATAACTTGCGTCTGAATGCCAACGAGAAGTTCCAAAATCAAAATTCTTTTGAACTCCGTTTAGCTTTGGATTTTTAACTACAAAGACCCAATTAAAAATAGTTGCTTTATTCTCTTTCATCTTAAAATGGTAAATCGTTGGTTTCTACTTTTTCAAACTTATCCGAATTTCCATTAGACTTGGCTATTTGCCAAACATTAGCAGTCGTATAAAACCGACCATTAAATTCTTTAGAAGACAAATTATAAGAGACAGTCACAACGTCTCCGATATTATGGTTTTCTAACATCTTTACTTTTTCCTCACCAAATGCAGTAAGGCAAACTAAAGGATTGAATTGAGCTTCTGTTTCAATAACAAACTCTTGTTTAATCCATTCCCTACCAGCTTTTGACGTGCCACCTTGAGAATCTAATACTTTTATTATTTTTCCTTGTACTTGTTGTTCTAACATTTTTAAAATTATTTAATTAATTATTTGATTTTTTAAAGCTTTCGCTTTCATCTTCTCCAAAAACCCCGAATTGATATAAACCGCAAATAGTCAATATACTTCTACTTAAAGCTCTCTTTTCTGAGATTTCCATGACATACCAGCTATTCGTATTCCCTTCTTTATATGTGTCTCCTTTTAAAGCACTTCCAAAAGTCTCGATAGTTTGAGTATCTGATTTTGCTATTGCTTTAACTACACAGTAGTTTTTAGAGCATTCTATTACTTCGTATGTAACAGAAATATTATTATTCGCTTGAATCTTTTGAATGCCTCCTCTTGTGATAATTGTAAAATTTTTATGAACAAAAACATCTTCTTCAAGTAAACTATTCTCTTTAAATAGCCTATTCATTATTTCGCTTTTACTTGTCATTAGTTCCAAATTTTATGTAAAATATTAATAAAGTAATAAAAGAACCTGTATAAGCACTTAATATGTAATCTAATGGCATAGGTGCAAACATTAATAATATTGCAACTAGAAGCCCTAAAACAGCATTATACGTTAAATAGTCATCCATATCAAACTCAAAGAATTGAACTTGAGTTCCAATTTCTATCTTTGCTTGGTCTTTTAAAAATTGTTTTTTTGCTAAGTCTCTCATTATAAATTTTTTAATTTATCAAGTTTTAATAAAACTAATGCTAAAGCATCCGCTTTTCCTTGATGATAGTTAGACATTTCTTTATTGTTTCTTGATTCTTCTTGTCTAGATTTACCTACTTCTAGACTTCTCATAGTTGAATACTCTTCTATAATATCATTTAACATTTCTTTCTTATCCATTTCTTTCATCTCTTATTTCTTTTAGTTGTTTAGCTTTTTTAATTTCAAATAAATAACATTTATAAGATAAATCTATGTCATCTATTAATAGTTTAAAATCTTCATAAGAATAATCGAAATCTGAATTGTATAACCAATGAGTCAAAGCTTCTAAACTTTTTATTGCCTCACGTTTTTTGATTTTTGCACTCATAATATTAGTTTTTATGTTAATTAAAAAAAAGGAGATTGCTCTCCCATTGTTATTATTTTTCTATTGCGTAGTAATTAGACCATCTATTAAATTTTGCTGATTTATCATATTCTCTTTTATACATTGATTGTGCCTTTCTGATGTTATCAGCTTTTATAATTGCAACTACTTCATATTTTTTATCAGTATAATCTCCAAAACCATATTCAGCAGTATTGTCTGTAATTCTTGTTATTTTATTAATTTCAAATGTTCTCATTGTTTTGTGTTTTAGTGTTATCGTTTGGCTAAATTACAAATATTTACTTATTGTGCAAACTTATTAACATAAATAATGAAAATAAATGCTATTTACTAGATTAAAAAAAAGTTAATATTTTTTAATAATATATAAAAAAAGGAGAGATTTTACTCTCTCCCTCATAACACTAAACACTTAGGACAAGTGTGTTTCTACTAAAAATCGTTGCAAATATACTAAAAAATATGGGTTAAATGAGCAATCTGTCCAAATTCATTATGAACAAAACCTTCTACTGCTTTTACGCTTCCAGTATATCCCTTTTGAGCATGCCATGAATCACTAGAACTAGGACTTCTAAGAAATTCAACAGTAACCCCTATATTATCAAATGAAGTCATAAATTTATATCTTTGTTTATGATGTAAGTGGTGTAGATACCAGTATCGATATTTTGTTTCAGACCATTTTAAAGGCTCTTCTTGAGCCATATGGAGAGGCAGCGAGTTTAATTTAGCTCCGTCGCCATGAGTTAATCCTATTAAACTATTTTTCCAAGAGTAATATTTCCGATGCATAGGATTAGCATCTACTGTGACGGCTTTTGTGTTTCGATACCATGATTTAAGAGCGTGTGCTAAATGAAAGCCACTCATATAGTCATGGTTGCTCATTGAATGAATACAATCCACAGGAGCTATTTGCATAAGCATCTCTACAATTTCGACATAAAGTTCCAAAGCTTCTGTGAAATGACGATACCACTTGCCGTCTGTGTCTTGAGGGGTAAGCTTTGTAGTGCTTCCCATTGTGTTATCTGTGTGCAGTATATCGTTCCCTATACAGAATAAAATTTTTGATAGTGGGTATCCTTCTGCATTTCTTAAAATACCTTTTACGCCCTCTCTAACTCTATTTTTTGCGATTTCTACATTATACTCCTCTCCAGTTTCTAAAGCATCAGCATACTTACCTATATGCACGTCAGCAGGGTTTATAATAAGTAAGTGGCCATCTTTTCTTTTAGGGTAATCAATAGAAGGATATTTAGGAGAATAGCTACTTATAAGCTTCTCAATAGATTTTAAGAAGTCATCCTTGTTAAATTCATTAGGTTTGGCAAAGATTGAGAACTTTTGACTTTTATACCAATAATGAGAGATAGAATTAATGTCAATACCAGCCTCTAGACATTCTTTAGATAGTAATTTATTAGTATTTTTTTCTTCTCTATATTCGTCTACAAGTTTCCATTCGTCTTCTTTTAACCTATACCTTTTATAGTCTGTCATTTTCTTTTAATCTTTTCGTACGAGCGTCCTCCAAAGTATGCTCCGAAAGCTGTTATTGCTAACATTTGCCACATATCAATAAAACTATCTTTTATATCCAGCCCAACAAAACTAAAATCAAGGATAGTAAATATAGAAAGAACAATAAGTAAAAAACCCATGCTAAGAGGACGAATACTTTTTGAGAGCCAGTTGTCGCTTTGCATATCAGCTTTCCATCTTTCGCTAACTTGTTGCTGTATTTTTTCTTCATAATTTAAAATGTGTTTTTCTAGTTCGGCTTTTATAGTTTCTTTTTCTTCAGTAGATGTGTGTATTTTATCAATAGCATTTCCTACCGAATCAACTAACTCTTTAGCTCCAGAACTAAAAATTTTCCCTATTATACTCATGTTTGAAATCTTTATAAGTGATTGTTACTTCGTTTCCCAGTTCAAGCTGTTTAGCAATTTTTGGGTAAATTCTTTTATAAGCGTTTGTAGATTTGCCTATAAAACCATCTTTGATAATTACGTTATTTTCTTGACTATCTCCTACTAATAAACATCCAGCCGTGTGTTCATCAGTATTTCCACAATGGATCAAGACGTATTCAAATTTAGGAACGTCTAAAACTTGTATCATTCCTTTATGAATGCTTTTAAATCTTTTAGAATATTTGTTATGAAAGCCACCCTCTTTTCTAAGACCTAAAAAATACGTTCCCTCTGGTATTCTGGTCTCGCCTTTTATTTTTAAAACTCTAGCTTCGTCTTCTAATGTATAACAAAGAAATAGATTCCCTAGTTCAGTAACTTCAAAAAGAAGACCATTAGTGGAATCAGCTTGACTGCTAAACCTTAAACATAGTAAGTCCATTATTTATTCTTTTGCTTAATAAATTCCAGGATAATATTAATTTTTTCCTTGATGTATGCCGTGTCTTTAGCGTTTCTCTCATGGTGTTTAGAGAACTCTCCTTTTACTTCATAGATGCTAAATACAAAAAATTTATATAAAGCATATAAAGCACCGATTAAAAGTATTAAAGTTAATCCGTATCGTTCTATTAATTTTAGTATCTCTTCCATTTATTTATGGTTTTTACAATTTTTATATGTAGCTAGTTCTTTTTCTAGTTCTACAATTCTATCTTCATTCTCATTTATAACCTTAATCTTTTTCTCTAGCCTCTTTTCAAGCACTACAATATCTTCTCCTAGTTGACCTATTTGGGAGTATGCTATTCCCATAGTGAAGATAATACCTATAACCCAAATTATATTCCCTATGCTTAAAGTAAAATCTTTGTTCATCCTTGTCCTCTTGAGGGTTTTTTTCTTTGTTTCTTAGATGTATTCTTAGAATGAACACCTTTTCTTTTTTTCTTAGCTGACTTCATAAATGTACGAGATACGTTCTTTGCCATTTTAATTAAGTGTTATTGATGCCGTTTTAGTTACCGCACTTCTTCCAGAATTATCTACTACTATTATGTCTAAAGTATAACGTCCTCTAGTATTAGTAACCTGAAATTCAAGAGTGTGATTTGCCGTTGTAAGGTTTTGACCTACTTTAGCAGTATTAGTAGTTATGGCATTAGACTGAGCTGTTGTTATTGTCGTGCCGTCATCTTCTGTATTATGAATACTTTTAGTTAAGATGTGAAATATAGCTCTTAAATTTTCGTTATTTATTGGAGGATTTAACTCATTAAGACTATTAGCAGTATCTTTGCTAGAAGTAAATAACTCCTCTATAATGTCTAACAATTCAGCTCTCGTTCTTTTTTCGGTGCTGTCTACTGTTATTTTAGGCAAAGCACTAGTAGGCTTTTTAATTAAAGCTTTATATTTATCTTTTATTGAAGTATCTGTATAATTATCTTTTGCCATTATTTACGCTTTTTTCTATTGTAAATATATTTATCCGCAGTATAAACTATTGTTAAGATTAACAATCCTATCTTTAATAAAATTTCAATATTAGCTAAAGATACAAAAGTAAAAGTCCCTACATTTAATAATAATACGTCTTGAGTTTCTTTTAAGAGATTTTTCATTTTTAATGTGTATTTGAGTAAATTATTTCCATATTTGCGTAAACATAAAAATTTCCACTTCCTGGAGTTGTATTCATACTAATACTAGGAATTAAATTGTCAGTAGTCGCAAAACTAGAATTTGATGCCGCACTTATATCTCCTGAGTCATATTCAAATCCATGTTCTAAATCCGCAACTGAAGTAAATGATTGCGTATCTATTAAATTCATGGCTGTCTGTGTAGTAGCTCCAACTGTAAAAGCTTTTTTCCAGAACTGCAATTTGGTGACAACGCCACTAGCTAAATCAGTCACTACATTTCCTCTTATTTTATGGATAACAAAATTAGAACCAGTTTGATTTAGGATTGAATACAGAGCAGCCCAAGAATTATCATAATTACTTCCATCCGCTATTGTGACACTAGTTTCAACAGTAAAATTATCATTATAAGGTAAACTAAAAAAGTCTCTAGTTCGAGTTCTACTATTTACTGGAAAATTAAAAGTTACATGACGTGAATGGAAAGTATTAGTAATTTTATCCCATTTTTCGTTTTGTGGAAATATTATTATACTTCCAATTAATATAAGACTATCAGTAGTAATAGAGGAAAAAGAAATACTTGTATCCCCTCCTTTTAACGGAGCTGTTAAAGTAAGTGGATATTGTTCTCCATTTAATCTATTTATAATAACTAAATTTTGCCCAGTTTCTGCTATACGAGTTGGACACGTTTCAATTTCTAAACCTGTAATCGTAAAGTCATCAGTAGCTTGAGCTATTGTAGCGACAGATTCATTTCTAAAATAATTTAATAGACTCATATTACCAAGATGTTATCTTTTTTCCAACTTTTTTATTTTCGTCTTTGCCTAAAGGAAGGTCTGTAATAGAAAATCCTTGAGTATTACTGTTTACAATTACTTCATAGTATTCTCCAGACCATGTATCATGATTAGCATTAAAAGACATTTGAGAAGGCAAATAGTATTTCCCATCTATCGAAAGACTGTTAAAATAATTTAGTTCGGATGTGTCTCTTATTTTAATTGATCCATTAAAAATACCAGCTCCTTCGTCTTGACCTTTTAAAATTTCTTCAGTCAAAAGTTGTGTAAACCTATAATCAGTTCCACTACCATAAGAATCCCAAGTTGCATTGGTAGCATTACTCCAGACTGATCCGTTATAACTTTCTATTTTTCCTATTGCTGCTGCATCAGGACCACTTCCAAAAAATAAATCCCCTACTTCATACTCTGTTCCATTCTCTATTAAAGTTCCACTAGGAGTGTTAGTAGCTTCAAATATTTGACCAGCAACCGCTTCTCCATTAACATAATATTGAATGTGTTGTTCATCGTTAGTATCTGGTCTAGAAAAAATAAATATTTCATCCGCCCCAGTATCACTTGATCCGATTGTTGTTAATACAGTCGGCGTATCTAAATCATTTCGTGTAACTATGCAAAAAGTATCTAAAAACAAAGTTCCATCATTAGGAAGTTCATCAGTTTCAAACTCAACTAAATACTCTTCATTATTTATAGGACTATAATTATTTATCAATAAATTCCATGTAAAGCCAGGAGTATAAGGTATTGGAAACTGAGGAGCAGAATTAAAAGAGTTAGTTGTAATGGTATTCGTTTCCCAGGGAGAACATTCATTGCCAACAGGACAACAAGTTTTAGTGTCGGAACTCCCTACAAGTCTCAATCTCATATAATGCTTAATGACAAAAGACTGATTCATAAAGTTAGCAGTAACGAAGTCAGCTTGTGTTAAATTAAAAGCATTACTAAAGACTCTTTTAAAACTTATTGTTCCTCCTGTAATTGCTGAAACGTCACCGAGTTTAATTTTTAAACATTGCGTCACACCATTAGCAATGCCATAACTTGTAGCGTCAACAGGGTTTGGTCCATTCATATATCCATTCCATGTGATAATAGGTTTACTTCCATCAGAAGAAGTGAAATCTGTCTCCGTACCTGATCCATATTGATAAGTGATAAACGGCAAATCAAAAGCTTTTATAGTATCATATTTCGCACTTACTTGTCTAAGTATTGGCAAAGTGTCAAAAGTAGCTCCAGCTAATCTAGTATAAGTACTTCCTTCAGTTTTTCTATAATCAACAGTTCCAAAATTAAAAATCGTTCCTGTCGTTTTATATGTTCTAAAAAAAACATCAGTAGCACTTCCCATATAGTGATAGGAATTAACTTGTATAAAATGCCAGTATCCATCAGATTGAAACAATCTAGCTCCCCAAGCTTTGCAAATTCCGTTAAGGAGTTCAAATGCAGATTGTCTTGTAATAATACCTGTATCAGGATCAGTAGTAGCAAAGGCAAAAGGATTGAATCTAGTATATCCTAAAGGATCAACACCACTACTTCTAGGGATTAAATCATTCGTCCAATCAACAACAGTATATAAATAAGTATCACTTCCTCCCCAGTTTGCAGAAGTTCCTATTTGAAGTTTTAAAGCGTTTCTAATAAGTTCAAAAGTGACATAAGTAGAAATGTCAAGATAATTAATATCTTCTGTGTAAGTTATCTCTGATAGTTGTGATAGACCACAAATAGCAGTTAAGGTGAATCGTCTCGGAAAACCTTCGTCTTGTTCAGCATTTATGTCATTTAGAATGTTTCCAATCCAGAATAATTCATAAGAACCTCCTGATATTTTCTTTTCTATTTTTAGTTGAAACCTTTTATAGTCAGCTATTCTAATAGCGTTGATAATTGCTTGTTCAAAAGCGACAGTCACAAAAACATCTAAAACAACTTCAGAAGGAATCACACCTGTAAACCTATCGTCAGTATCTGTTTGATAAGTTAAATCAAATCCATTATCTCCTAAATTCACAACAGAAGTAGCACTAGAAGGAGAATCAGTATCTACTACGCTTACTTGATAAGTGACACTTGCATTACTTGTGAACTCATTTGTTAATCTGCTAACTATCGCCATTAGTATCCTCTTGTACGTTTTCTATTATCTCTTGCTCGATCAGAACTTATTAAAATGTCTGCACCACTTATTCTTCCAAATACTTCAACACCGCCACCAGCTCCTCCCATCATAGATTTTAACTGATTTAAAGGAGCTACTACTTCAGGATTACTAATACTTGTTCCAGGACCTTCTCCAATCAATCCTAATGTAGGACCACTAACTAAACCTCCAGAGGCAAAAGCTAAAACGTTGCCTAAAGCATCTCCAAAAATATTACCTACTCCTCCTCCTGATCCTAATAAATTTCCAACGTTAGTACCACCCATTAAAGTATTAATAAATGCCGTGACTGCTAATTGAACTAATAGTTGTTTTATAGCGACTTTAATACCATCAATAAAAGTATCTAAAAAGTTGCCACTTGTCATCATTGCGTTTCTCATAGTCATTTCAAAACTAGAACCAAATTGAGTAAAAGCATCTTCTATCGTATTTACCATCTCTTGCATTGGGGTAAGAGTTTCTACTAAACCTTTAGCTTCCACAGTAGCCATTTCAAAACCTTCTCCTATTTTTGGCAAAGCAACTGCTAAAGCTTTTATAGGGGCAACTCCAAGCTCTTCTAATGATGGTAATGGTGAATCTTTATCTGTTTTAGTTGATACTGCTGGTTTAGGGGTCATAAAAGGTTTGCCACTAACTGGATTAACAGCTCCTCCCATCATTCGATTTATAATGTCTTGGGGATTTCCTCCAGTAGTTTGTATGTCAAAATTTAAACCTTTTTCTAGTTCATCTTTAGCATCTTTAACTCCTAAAATATTATCTTTTAAATCTGTAAAAGCGTCAGAAACATATCCCCAATGTGTTACTATAAAACTAGCGGCGGTAATTAAGCCAGTAATTATACGACCTGCAGGAGTTAAGTTTCCAAGAACTTTAATAAATAATTGAATAGCAGGAACTAAAGAAGCTAAAAAGAATTTTCTTACTTTACTAAATACAGTTACTAATCTTCCAGCAATTGATACAAATAAAGCTAAACCAGAAACATATCCAGCCGTTTCAATAGCACCTTGTTTTTGTTCACTAGTAAATTGTTTAGTAAGTTTTGTTAAATCAGTTAGAACTCCAACTAAAGATTTTGCAACTGGTAAAAGTTCTACGCCTAATTCTGCACCTGCGTTTTTTAATTCTGCTTGTAACTTTCTCAATTGATTAGCAAAAGACTCTGATGTGTCTTTAACATTACCAACAGCATTAGCACTTTGTTTTAAAGCTAAGTCAAAAGTCAATTGTGCTTTAGTGACCCTGTCAAGTTCTTTAAAAACTAAACCTTGAGCTGAAGCATAGCTTTTTAAATCTTCTTCTGCTATTTTAATTCCTAAACTAACTAATGCATCTCTCTCTCCTAATAGAGCCTTAGTTAATATTTTACTTGCTCCAGTAGCACCTTCACTAAAATTATTAAAAGAAGCTAAGTCAGCCGCTAACTGTTGTACCTTATTTGATAACTCTAATGCTTCAACTTGCGTAAAACCAAATCCAGCTAATAAGTCTCCTGTGCTTCCTAGTAATTCTAAGGCTTCCTTATCGCTTAAATTAAAGCCGTCAGCTAAATCTTTAGCCGTCTTATTTGCATCTTTAGATATGTCACTAAAAACAACTTCAAACCTATCTCTAACTTCCTCAAAATCAGAAGCCATTTTAACAGCCGCAACACCTATTCCAAGCATTGGAACAGTAAAATTCTTAACAACAGTATCCCCTACATTTTTGAGTTTATTGCCAAACTTCTGTAAAGACCTAGTAGACTTTCTAAGGTTAGTTTGAAATTGCTTATCATTTAAGCTTAATTTTACGGATAATGTTTTAGTCGCCATTTTTTTTGTTTATTAAACCATATTTTTTAGCTACGTATAAAGCTTTCTTTTTTTGTTTTTCAATATCTTTAATCTCTTCTCCTTTCTCCCAGTCAAACCTAACAAGCTTTTGAGGGGTTAAGTTTTGTCCTTTTTTTGTATGCGGTTGGAGGTTGCAAGTCGCTAACCATCTTACCCTCTCCCATTCATATCGTTGCAACAATTCGAACCTATCATTTTTACCCTTTTGAATACAAAAGAACTCATGAAATGTTAATCCCCAAAACTCTTCTGGCATCAATCCTAAACCATAAGCAACGGCTTCTAAATCGTTCCAAGTTACTTCTTTGCTTTCGGGAGCTTCTTGACTGCTCCCTTCGGCTTTTTTTCGTCACTAAATTTAGATGAAAATTGCTCAGTAAATACATTAAGAACTTTATTCATTGCATCAAAATCTTCGTCTAAAAGGTCAGCAACATCATCAATAGTTAAAGAACATTCTTGACCACTTACTCTAGAGCCATCTTTTATTCCATTTAAAATAAGATAACAAGCATCGTCTAAACTCATTCCATCACCTAAGCTATCTAAATCTGATAAACTTCTCCCAGTATCTTTACAGAACATTCTCAAAGAGTTCATTCCAAATCGGCAAGGGTAATCTTTTTTATTTATTATTACTACTTCGTACATTTTTATTATCGTTTTTATCGTTATTAATTATCGTTATATATCATTGGAGAGGAGGAGACTAAGCTCCAACCTCAACAACGATAAAATCATTATACTGCCGTTTGAAGTATATCTCCAGACCCTTCGATAGATACCGAATAAGTTGGAGCGTCTTCAGTGCCGCCAGAAATCTCTAAAGAGGTAATAAATCCAGAACCAGTATATTTGTAACCAGCTGGAGTAGCTAGTGCAAATGTAAAAGTTACTGGCTCTCTATCTCTTGATTGTGTAAATATTTCGTCAACATCAGTTGTACTTCCAGAACTTACGAAATCCATAAGTCCGTCAGCACTTAAACTAAAACTTTTAGTTCCGCCTAATAAAGTTCTATTACCACTAGAATCTTTGTTTGTGATGTCTATTGTGTCTACATTATATGATAGACTTACGTTTTGCGAATGCATTAATTTAAATTCATCTGCTGCACCAGTAGCAGCTTGTAATTTTAAAACTAGATTCGTCCCATTGAAAATTGCCATTGTTTAAAATTTTTTATTTGTTATTATCTTCTTTCTTGCTTTCTTTTTTATTATCAAGAGCCTTCCAAGACTTTAAGACCCTATATTCTTTGATACCTACTGTGTAAGATTCGCCTTTTTTATAATCGACTCCTCTAAAAGTAATATCTTTTTTTAACTTTATTTTATACATATCTATTATTTTATATATTATCTATTTATATTAAACTGATAGTCATGTGATATTTGATAGATACCACTCACTCCAGACGTATCGTTAAAAATTTCGTTGCTATTTTGAAAAAATATTTTATCAACTACCACACCCTGAAACGTTCCACTTACATAATCTAAAGCGGTTCTAACCTTACCGCTCAAATCAATAATATCTTCATAATTGTTAGCTACTAAAGTAATCTGTACAGTTACATAATCATAAGTAGATGCATTGTTTTTCACTATGGTAGGTAAATCAGATACTACTTGATAAACAATATAAGGCAAACTAGGTCTGTTTTTAGTAATTTTTAAACGTGACGGATAGACAGAACCAGCTATTATTGTATTAACTGGAGAGTTATTTGTTAAAATATCGTATATGGCTTTTCCTACTTCCATTACTTAGCAAATCTTTTAGCAATTATTGTCTTTAAATTTCCTACCAAACTATTCAAAACTCCAGCTCCTTTACTTAAAGCCGTTGCATCTAACATTCTTAATCCTGGAATCCCATTGTATCCATACTCATGAAAGTAAAAATAAAAACCACTTCTATCTTCTTTGTCATAAGCCCCCTTAACTCTTGGCCCTACATAAACAGCAGGTTTACGTCCCCTTGAAGTTTTTCCATTTATTATAGCAATAGACTTTTTAAGTTGACCAGTATCTCTTTCTGGATTTTTTGAGTTAGTAGTTGGTTTTATTCTGTTTATTTGTGCTCTTAGTTCACCGACTAGAGGTTTAGCAGACTTCCTTAAAGCAGTTCTAAGAGTATTTCTAAGCTTAGTGTCGCTATCAGGAAACAACGTGTCCAAGTCTTTTATTAAAGAATCTAGTTCTTTTTTTTCTATTTGAAGACCTACAAAACTATTTTTATTTAATACTGCCATTAGCTTGTAAATATATTTTCTAAATCTTTTAGCTCTAAATCTAGAATCATTTTATCTTTTCTTCCTACTTCTCTTATTCCTCTAATAGCATAAGATTTAGTCCCATTTTGAATATAATACTGAGGAGAGCAATCTATTAATTTTCTGTATCTTATTAAACATTCTATTTTGTTTTCAGAAACTAAAGCATCTGACTCATAGCTTAAATTAACACCTTTGAAATCAAAGCTTCCATAAATAGTCACATTTGTAGTAGAAGTAGATTCTAGTTCTCCATACAAATTCTTAGTGAAATTTTGTTTGTATAAAGTTAATTTTCTATCTAACTTTCCGAAAATCATAACTCAAGCAATCTGTAAGGAGTTAAAATATACTCAACCATTAAAGGTAGCTCGGTCGCTATTGTACCTATTACTACGTCTTGTCTTTGCTCAAAATACCTTCCAACGATTATCAATATCGCTTGTTTTATTGCAGACTCTACGTCAGCCGCAGCCGATCCTACTGTAAACTCAACCTCAACAGCGTTTGGTCTGTCGTAAGTTTCTGGAAATGTTCCTGTGCTTGAGATATATATTCTTCCAGGTTTTATCTTGTCATCAAGAACGTAATTTGCACCAGCTAACGTTTGTTCTACGTCACTAGTATCTCTGTATTTTATATGTACTACTGACGCTACTATTCCGACTTGTAAATTCATGTAGTCTGGAAATTGGTCGTAATACAAATTGTATGTTTGTGTAATTAGTCTACGTCTAGTAAATTGTTCCACTAAATCAGTAGCTACTTCTATTAACGTTGTAATATAGGCATCGTCACTATCAAAGTCAGAATCTACTCTTAAATGTTGTTTAGCTTCAGCTAAAGACACAGCAGTAGAGGCAGGAGCAGTTTTTAAAACTAGCTTTCCATAGTTAACGTATCCGTCTCCATTAAGTAAATTATTTGGGTAATATGCCATTATAAAAAAATAATAAAGGAGAGAGGATTTCTCCTCCCTCCAATTAAAAAAAATTACGCATTGTCTATTTTGACAGCCGCAGTAGAATTTTGAACCATATCACCATCAACTAAAGAAGTTAATACATAACGAGGCTCACCAGTTCCAGCATTAGTATAGATGTCATATATAACGTCTAAACCACCAAACTGAGCAACGTGAACTTTACTAGCATCTAAAAGCATATAGTTAGTTCCTGTTCCAGAACCACCACCTACATTAGATGAAGTAAATGCAAAGTAACCAAAGAATGATTTGTCTACATTGTCATAAGCAGGAGACACAGAACTTACTTGAGCTAATGTTTTAGCTTCAGCTAAAGCACCTGAGTCTAATAACCAAGCCATTCTAGCACCTTGTAAGTTTACACCATTTCCTAATAATGTAGATTCCATATTTAAAAGCTCAGCAGCAGTTGGAGCAGCACCCGCAACAGATTGAGTTGCAGCGTCTAAAAATATAGAAGTTGGAGCGTTTGCAATATCAGAGTCTCCTAATAAAGCTAGTTCCAAAGTAGAAGCAACAGAAGCAGCCATATTACGTCTCAAAGAAGCTTCGATAGAAGCATTTTGAGCAATAGCTTCAGCAGAAACATTTACAATAGAGATAAGTTTCTTAGGGTCTAAAGTTACGCTTGTCGCAGTACCATTAGCAGCAGGAGCAGCTCCTCCAGTTTCAGCAACGAATCCAGAATTGATTGCACTAAATACAGGGAACTTCATGTTGTCGATACCTGAGTAAAAGTTTGCACCAGCAGAAGCTAAAACTAAATTCGCTTCTAATTGGTCAGTCCAAGCCATTACTTCAGTAGCATTACCAGCAGCAGTTGCAACAGCAGCTCTTGTTAGAACTGAAGCTGGAATACCGATACCTTTAAAAGATTGACCAGTATAACGAGCCTCATTACGTGCCTCAGTATCCATCTCCTTAACCAATCCAGAAAGACGACCAGTAGCCGCTTGATGCATAGCATCTTGGAAAGAATAATCTCTTATTTCATTTGGAGTATTTTCTGTTACTTCTTTAACAGCTTTTGTAGCTTGAAGTTGTTCAAAAGATGCAGCTCTAGTAGCCATCTTATTCAACTCCTCTACTTTGTTATTTAAAGAATCAAAGTTAGCTTGTTCATCAGTATCCATGTCACGTCCTTCAGCAGATGCTACAAGACCTTCCATTTTTTCGATAACTTCAGCTCTTTCTTCTTTGTAAAGTTTTGATGTTTTCATTTTGAAAATATTAATATTTATTTTTTAAGATTTGCAAACGCATTTCATTGAGGGAGCGTTGTTTTAAATCTTGTTCTTTTATGCCCTCTGTTTTTTCTTCTTCTAAACTTGCGTCTAGTTTTTTCTTTTCTTCTTCTTGCCATTGTTCCATAGAACGTAAAGCGTAACTTCCAGCAGAATCATATGCAGGAAATGTGACGCTAGAAATATCGAAAAGACGTGAAACCTTATTAATAGTCCTTACGTTTAAACCATCTCTAGACTCCCACGAGTCATCTTCCACAACAAATGCAAAACTTGACTGACTAACAGTTCCGTCTTTCAAAAGTTCTACCAAGTCTCTACTTACAGAAGTATTCGCTAAATCAGCTTCGTATCTGAGACCTTTGTCATCAACAGAAAGTCTAAGCGTTCCGTTTGTAGTTCTTGCAAGTGGCAAACCTTCATGATTAACTAAGAATCTTACATCGTCCTCTAAACGTCCTTCAAAAGCTCCAGGAGCAATGTATTCAACAAAGCCACCTAAGTCATTAGATTGAGAATTAAATACAGCTCCGTAACCGCCAACTTGCATTTTATCGCCATCCATTCTAAGCTCTAAGTCTTGAACGTTAAAAGTTCTCACTTCTTTATTAGGATTACTTCTTTGATAAGTTTCTACATTAGGAGAATCTTCTATCAATTCGTCAACTAGTTCGTCTGCTATTTCTTCAGGAGTTTCTTCAGCATTCATTTCTGCATTATGTGCTTTCGCAAAATGAATAATGTAAGACTCCTCTGTCTCTTCTATTTTTTGTATGTGTCTATAATCTTTATTTTCCATGTCTTCTAAATTTTTTTCTTCTTTAGCTATTTCGTCAATTTTTCTTTTAGTCCAAGCGAATCCGACATCTCCTCCCCAAAGTCCCCAAGCTATTCGACCAGCACTAGGATAACCATCTTCTCCGCTTCTAAAGCCTTCAGCTTCTTTGTCAACTTCATGTCTACTAAAATAAGAGTACATTCTCTTAATAGTTTCGATAGATAAATTAACTCTATTTTTTATATCTCTAGCTCTAGCAACTCCAACCTCAGTTCCTCCTCTTCCAAATTCAGCTCTCCATTCTAAAGCTTGTTCAGCTTCGTTAGCCATTTCTTGAGTAGGCTTAGTATCAATATCTTCTAAAGCTCTATCTTCGTCTCCAAGTTGTAAAGAACAAATAGCTAATCTTTGCTCTTCGTCATACTCTTGCATAGTATCATCGCTCATGCAACGTTCTATGAATTCTTCATTGCCTTCGTTTATATTTTGTGTAGGGATCGGCATATTATTCGTCTTCGTCTGTTTTACCTATTGGAGCAAAGTTTAAAGGATAGTAATGCATATCGCCTTCTTCTCCTATTCTGTTAAGGTCTTCCATTCTTCTTATTTCATTAATAGATAAAACTCCAATCGCTGACATCTCTCTGTAATAAGTAGCTCTTGCACTTGAGTCTCCTCTCAATAATCCAGAAACGTTTATCTTAGTATAATAATCCCTTTGCTCATTGTCTCTAAATAGTTTTCTGTTAAGTTCTTGTTCTATGTTTACTATATAAGGGGTTAAAGTAAATCTAACAAAGTCAATAGACAGGGCTTCTATGCTTGAATAGTTAGCAGCCTTCTCTAAATGTCCAATTAAACTTAATGGAACTTTGAAGATTCTCGCAATCTCTTCAACTTGAAATCTTCTTGTTTCAATTAGTTGATAATCATTTGCGTTTATTTTAGTTTGCTCAAACGTCATTCCCTCTTCTAGGATTGCAGTTTTTCCAGCCGTAAAACTACCAGAATGATTTTGATTCCAACTAGTTCTAAGTCTTGCAACGGCTTCAGCACTTAACTTTCCAGGATGTTTTATTATCCCACCTACTTGACTAGAGTTCCCTAAGTAACTTCCAGCCATATCATTTGAACTTATTGATGTGCTTATTGTTGTTCTTTGTGCTTGTATTACAGATTGACCAGTAATACCATCTAGACTTAGATTGTAAAAATGCAACATATCTTCTTGCATAATTGCTAAGTCGTAATCTTTTACATCATAAAAAATCTTGTCTTCATGTCTTACTACTTTAACATTTTCAGATAAAATAGGTATAAGAGCGATAGGTCGAGCTAAAGAATCTCTCTCGATATAAAAGTAAGTATTCCCTTCAAGCAATAAATTGCTCATCAAAAACTCAATAAAAGAATAAGACGTCATCCATTGGTTAGGTCTTTTAGCTAGTAGTTTGTAGACTGGATGTGCTTTATCTGTTATTTTATCTTGGTCGTCTTCTTCTCTGTACACATTCACAGGAAGTGATGCGATGGATTCTGATATAATTCTTACACAAGCATAAACAGCAGAGAAGGATAAGCTAGATTCTTTGGTTACTGGTGTCTGGTTATTACTTCCAAACCCTCCCAAATTAGCTCTTAAGAAGTTGTTACTACGTTTCTCACCACGTAGAAAATCGAATAGTCCCATTAAAATAAGTTGTAATTACTTTACAAAGATACAAGATATGTCAAAACTTACACCATTAAATCCATAAAATTCCTCTATCATCATAAGAAGAGTCATCAGAATCATCATTCATATAGCATCCTAAAGCCATAACAAGGCTAATCATTCCGTCAATCTTCTCACTACTTTTGGATTTATCCATTTTAATATTACCAGCAGGATCAGATTTCATAGCTAAATTAGAACACATCCAACGGAGAACTTTATTCCCTCCGTGATTAATTTCTTTTGCTAGAACTAATTTTTCAAGTTGTTTAGTCGGAGCAGACATTGAAGCAAAGCCTTGACCAAATGGAGCTAAAGGAAGTCCGTCATTTACTAAATCAATAACTAACTGAGAAGAGTTCCACCTATCATAAGCTATCTCTTTTATGTTTACAACTTCAGCTAGTTCTTTTATTTTTTCTTTTATGTAATTGTAATCAGTAACATCGCCAGGAGTTAAATCCATTAAGCCCTCTTTACTCCAACCTATATAATCAACTTGGTCACGTCTACTTCTTACATAAGCGTTTTCTTTAGGAGCGAAAAAATAAGGTATTACAGTAAGCCTATCATCTTCTGGAATGATTAGAACAAAAGCTGAAATATCTCGCACACTCGCTAAGTCAAGTCCAGCATAAGCCGTCATACCTTTATAATCTTCTAAGTGTATTGGAGCTTTGTTGCACTCCATGAATTGAGCGTCAGATAACCAGCGACTGCTAGAACTCATCCATTGATTTAAATGTAATGTTCTCATCATATTTTCTGCGCTCGGCATTTTAATAGCTTTCTCTTGTTCACGCTTTAAATAATCCATTTTGATAATACCACTTGCAAGTCCAGGATTAGCAATTTTAAGAGCCTCCTCGCTTGTCCAATCTACATCTAAAGGACAAGCATACTTAATATAATAAAAACTAGAGTCTTTAATTATACCCTCAGACACTTTCCTTCCGTATTCTTCAGTCTTATAGCATATAGACTCACGATTATATCCAGCCGTTGTTATTGCTATTGTCAAAGGTTGCCTTCTACTACCAACCGAAGTAGTCAAGGCATCCCATAGGCTAGAATCTTTCTGTACAAAGAACTCATCCATACAAATGAAACTAGCGTTATATCCAAACTTAGAACTTGCTTCAGAACTAATAGCCTTGAAAGCTGAGTTGCTTTTTTCGTGGATGATAGAGTTCTTAAATACTTTGAGATTCTTGTTTAGTTGATTGTCAGCTCTTACCATACCACTAGCTACATCAAATATAATACCAGCTTGTTGTCTATCTCCAGCAGCAATATAACATTCAGCAGATGGCTCATTATCTGCTAGTAACATATACAAAGCAATAGCACTTATAAGAGTTGACTTACCATTCTTTCTTGGTAAGCAAATGTATGCAGTTCTAAATCTTCTTAAATCAGAATCTCTATATTTCCATCCAAATAAATCTCTAACTATTGTTTTTTGAAATGGCTCTAACTTGAATGGTTTACCTCCTAGCTCTCCTTTAATATGCTTAATATGAGTCTCTATAAAATAGACTACTCGGTTAGCAGCTTTTTCATCAAAGTAAAACTTCTTGTCTTCTTTAAGTTTCATTAAAATAAAGTTGTTTGAGCTTGATGTTGCTTAATTCTTTTGATTGCGTTGTCGTAGTATTCTTTGTCTAACTCGTATCCCTCTAAATCATATCCTAGATTATGACAAGCGATAGCTATTGAACCACTTCCTAAATGAGTATCTAGTATCTTATCGCCCTCCTTAGCATAATTCATTATTAGCCATTCATATAACTTAACTGGTTTTTGAGTTGGATGTATTCTTTGTTCTTTGTTTTTCATATCCCCTTGAATCATTCCATGCCAAGCAAATTTATAAGATTTAATTGAATTAATAAAACTACAATAAGCAAGTTCGCCATCGGAGTAAGTTGGCATTGTCACACATTTATCCCAATAGATTCTTCCACCAGTAAGGATGTTATAAGGGTAATAATTAACCCCCCAAATTATTTGGTTCTTGCTTACTCTTTTAAGTTCAACAAAGTAATCAAGAGAAGGAACATTACTATCCCAATTTTGATTTCCATAGTCTTTGCTCAATGCACTAGATTTTTTAGATTGTAATTTTTTTACACTATTTTTTTTATCAGCAGCTATACCATAAGGAGGATCAACTATTGCTAAGTCAAACTCATTGTCTTGCATTTCTTTTAAAGCTTCTAAGCAGTCTTTGTTGTATAAGTTTATCATTAGTCAAAGAAATTAAAGTCATCTGTTTGCTCCTCTTCTTGGTTTGGCATACTAAGAGAAGCTCGACTGGAAGGAGTAAATCCAAATTGCGTAGCAATTTTAATCGCATTTTGTAAAGCGTTTTGCATTATCTTGTAATCAGGAGCAATCTTAGAAGCTCTAAGTTTACCATCTTTGTCGTAGGTTCTTTCAGTATAATTCCCTCCAAGCCTTTTAGCAACCTCGTGATAAATTCCCATTTCGTTACAATAAGCTGCTAGAATTGATAAATCTGTTAGATGCAACATCTTAATATTAGCCAATTCATTAGTGACTAAATGCCATTCAGCACCTCCATATTCATTAAGGAAAGAAGGAGCATCAGGCATCTTGATTACTTGAGTGGTCTGCATTTCGTTGTTTACTAACCGAGACTTTTCGAGTGTGCCTTTTAGCTCCTTAACTTTATTTGGTATTCGCTTCCTTCCTTTCATTTTTAATTTTAAACAATTATAAAAAACAAAAATATAGTTATAACATAACTGAACTTAAACTGGTTTTAGTTTGGTTAAATCGTTCCCCTACGATTTACTATCAATATTGCGTGTAAAATATCGATACCTACCAACGCG
>Ga0181380_1000264_pt1 | contig 24256 bp, 11 predicted proteins | sample 3SPOviralmetaG_FD_130116 | JGI IMG/M metagenome (GOLD analysis project Ga0181380, IMG submission 130116) | Marine viral communities from the oligotrophic San Pedro Time Series (SPOT) site, San Pedro Channel, CA, USA - 3 SPOT_SRF_2009-08-19 | ecosystem: Environmental > Aquatic > Marine > Strait... | reverse complement strand
ATGTTTGGCATTTTATTTATCTCCTTTTTTGGTTTTCTTTTTTTTCCACGAAATTCTTGCCGGCCCCTTCTTCTTCTTCATACTGGAATTACATTGAGCCTTCGTAGGTCTACATGCTGGGTAGGAACGTTTGCTTTTCTTAGCAGACTTTCGACCACAAGGCTTGCCTGTTTTGCAGTCTATCCAACCTTTTCCGCCATTACGGGAAAACCATTTCTTCAAACCTTCCTTAGCCATCACTTCTTCTTGGACTTGTTCCCCCAGTTCTTGGCTCCAACTTTCCGGCATTTAACTAATGCACCTGAAGCATAGGCACTAGGCCATTTGGTGTAGCGCCTCTTGACCTTGTGGTAACAAGCGTCCTTCTTAGATTTCTTCTTCTTCGCCATCCTCTAACATCTCCGAACCTAGATCTACAATCATAGGCTGAGCTATAGCAGTCTTTGCACACTCAAGGCATCCAACCATTGTCTCCAAGGTCAGATCGAACTCGTTGTGAAAGCGGTTTATTAAATTATCTAGTTCCATAGAGAAAGCATCCACCTGTTGATGATAGGAAGTTATTTCCGTTTGGGTTGAATCTTCCGGTTCTTCTTCTTTGTAATGCATTTTATGTTACTACGTTTGTTATTACGTGGATTCCCATCCTTGTGATGAGCTTCCTTGCCTTTACCACATTTAGCTAAGCGCCTAGCCTTATTCCTGGCAGCCCTTCTCTTTTTTTGCTCAGGCTTACCATGATAAGCATCATACTCGGAGTCTTTAGCTCCTTTCTTATACTTTCTAGGCTTTCTTGCCACGGCGCTTTAGGTGTGGATTAAGCTTCTTCTTGGTTTGCTCTGCCTTTTTGTGGCAACAGCATTTTTTTGGCTTCTTACCCTTCATTTCTTCTTCTTTTTTAACGGCTTTTTGTATGTTCTTGCCGTTGACTTTTTCTTTTTCAACGCACAGCCATTCTTACAAGCAGCTTTCACGCATTTTCTTTTGGTAATTGGACAGTTCATATATATGTATTCTAGATTAATAGGTTACAGCTTACAAATTAAATCCCATCCATATCTATACTTCTCCCACATTCCCTCACTCTCTGGGTTAGGATATAGCTTTATGGTCATTCTATTCCCAATATCTTTCCTTGGTATAATGTACCAAATTCTATCTCCACCCCTTACTATTACTGCAGCTAAATAGTCATATACATCTTTTCCATACCTTTTCTTTGCATTACTCTTACAGCCCATTGAGGTATTAATATTATATCCGCTCTTACCAGTTAGTATAGTACAAGTACCTTTTATCTGAATCTTCGACAGTCCACCCTTACCATCCACGACTGCATCATACTGAGAGTAGTCTCCCACAGGCATAGATACATCTAGTCCCCTCTCTAGAGCCTCACATACAAACAACTGCTCGTATAATGTTCCGGCTCTTTTGTTTACACTCATAGGGCTAGTCTTCTAAGCTCCTCCTTGTAGTGCTTGATGTTACTTCTTGGCACTGATGGAGTCCCTCCAATTGATCTTAGGTAGAAATCATGGTTACGCATAGCTTTCTTAATGGCAGTAGATTGATCTCTATCCATAACTGATAGCATTGCCCCCATGTCGGAATCTGTAAGTGAAAATCTTGTTATATTTGCCCTTATGTTCCTTCTTTTAAACTGCTCCATTACGTCCTTTCGAGGATCTGGCTTCTCAGATAGCATAACTGCCTTCCGATAGGCTTCCTTGAAGGATTCCTTATCATTAGCATATGCAGCCCTTTCCATTCTCCTTATGGCATTACTCATGGCAGTGGTCGAGAACTGCATAAGCCCACCTCGGCGCATCTCCATTCCAAGTGACTTAGCAAATACCCTTAGTGAGTTCCTCATTCCTGTTATGTCGGCAACCTGCCTCTCGTTAGAAAGGAACCCTGTTGGGTCGTAGTCTTCGGCATCTGTTAAGTTGGTAAGCATTTGAGCATTCTGTACTACTGAGTTTAGTCCTAGTAGGTATAGCGTAGGGCGGATTACCGTTGCATAGTCTGGTATAGCATCCTCTAGCTTGCCCTCACTTGTCCTTAGGGCATTGATGTAGTTAGTTGCCACAGCGTAGGCATTCATTACTGTCGAAATACCTAAAATCCTTCGAGTCGGGTCAAATTTAGCACCTAATGAAGAGGGGTCTAATTGACCAATCAACATCGGGGTAGCAAACTCCTGCACAATACCAAGTATGTTATTTGCTCGCATACTTCTCTCGAGCATTGCCGACATTTCGAACCTTGGATCTGCCATGGCTAGGAATGTCCCTACCCCAGGAAGCGCAGCTGTAGGCGGAACCTTTCTGAGGGAACTAGGCTTACCTAGAAGCTCCTCATCCCACCAATCCATAAATAAGGTAAATGCAATACCTACAGGCATAAGCCAAGCAGTTGAGGTAAGCATATATCTGATGCTTTCCCTCATAGCTAGTCTACCCTCTTTGTTTCTCATCTGTTCAAAGCCCTTATTCGCTGAAGATACAGACCATCCAACAAGTGGAGACACCCACTGACCAATTCCAGATTGCATGAGTCCACTTTTGCCCGACATTGTATCATAGGTAACCTCGGACATTGCTATATTGTAAGCAGCCCTTACTGCATCCTTGGTTAGAACCTTGGCATTAGGGTCTACCTGCAATCTCCTTCTAAAGTCTTGTGCTAATTGGGTAAAAGACATCCCCTCGGCTGTGAGCCTTTGGTTTAGCTTATTAATCATATCCATGTTGCCGAATATGTAAGCATCTAGCTTCCCATCCTTGTAGCCAATGTCCTCAGGCTTTATCTCGAAGGTGTTATTGTCTAAAGTGATACCCTTGGTTTCTAGAGCCTCAACTGTTTTGACTACAAACCTATCTATGGTGTTAGCCATTGCTAGGGATATAGACTTATTGGTTGCTTGGGCTAAGTAAGTGAATGGTGCGGTAATAGGAGTAAGTAGGGAGCCTGGAACAAAGTTTCTTCCGGTCTTAACTCTTCTGCTCGCCCCTAGAGTAGATAGAGCTTGAGCCAAGTTGCGAAGTTGTCGAATCTTGGCTTGCAAGGTTCCCTGCACCGTACCCTCTACGCCAATTTCTGTCATTTTCTCAGAGAAACTCATGATACCTTCTTCGTATCCGTAAATCTCGCTAAGCTCCTCGTTGTACTTATTTGGCCTCACCATCTCTACACCAAAACTCTCAAGGAAAGAACCTGCTACCTCACGGGCAAGATTCCCGTATGCACCGCCGAGTGTTCTGAAGGCAGATGCATTCAAGCCAAGGACTTTAACGATATCAGGGATAGACATTGTTGCAGTCCATGCACCCTTGATCGTGTTAACCAACCCAAACGCTAACGTGCGCAAAGCGTCTAGCCCAAGACTCAGGTCAGCGTTATAGGAAGATCTAGAAGTTAGTGCTGCACTTGCAGCTGCCATTGCTTTCTGTGCCTCCACATAGCTGGCAGCCCTCAGTTCGAGCTTTTCGAAGTCACTAGCAGGGTATCCCCTGCGGGCAAGCTCCTCCTTCATCTTCTTCTTGCGTGTAGCATAAGCCTTGAAGGCTACCTTACTAGGCATGGAGTTCTTTTTAATGGGAAGACCTATGGATTCAGATAAATCAGAATATAGGTTCCATGAAGGCTCATAATCATCAATAATCGCTTGATAGTTATCTGTAAGCTTCTCGCCCTTCCTGCCAAAGTGGGCAGTCATCATTAGCTTAGAGAGTAACTGCCCAGAAGAAGTCTCATCGTATGTCTGGTATGAGAAGAACTCACCTGGCAATACATTGTAAAAGTTACGAGCATGTATGGAGTCATGAAACTCGGAACCATTTAACATCTGAGAAAGGGATGACTCATTGCCGAGTGCAGTCTGTTCATTACGAGCATCATTCTCGGCTCGAAGGATAGCATTTGCTCGATGCTTAAACTGCCCTAGTAAATTCGATAGGGTTGCTTCATCTGCATCTGGCAGTAGATCCACAACATTTTGTATTGCATTTGCAACACGTACCCCGGGATTATTCCCTTTCGCTTGAATCCAAGCCCTATGCATCTCTTCGGGCAGCACGATCCGAGTCTGCTTACCTTGGTCTGTTTCGGTTGTTAGGGTGAATGGAGTATTGTGTGCTGACTTACCCGTAAAGAAAGGTCGGAAGAACATATCGGCTAACTCATCACTGACAGACTTACCCATTATTTGCTTAAAGCTCTCAACGAGATCTACTCCCTTAGCCTCAGCCTCCTTTATACTAACCATAGCCTTAGAGAAGAAAGATTCATCATCTTCTGTTATGCGATAGTTGTCATCCTGGAATCCTGCATCTAGTAGCTGAGCAACTTGTGTGACCCTTGACCTATTTAGCCTACGAGGGGCAGTGACGATACCTTGGTCTACAAACCTACGGAAAAGCACATCTCCATATTCGCCTGTTGCGATCTGCTCCCTAGCTACTGCCTCATCCTCAATCTTAATGTCATACTTCTCATAAAGCTTACGAAAGTTTTCATTCTGGATGCTCCACTGCTTAAGGTAGGCACGGAGGGCTTTTCTGCCATCTTCCGTATACTCCCTAGTTGGGTCAGCCTTCTTTAGGTCTGCCCATAACTTGTTAATAGCAAACTCTTCTTCTCCTGCTAGGTCGGGACGCTCATTAAGCCAATCAAACACTCGGTCACCAAATGTCTTTATGAACTGATTGAGGTTCTCTCCTTTATCGATCTTCATCTCGGAATGAAGCCTAGTCATTGCCTTGGAAACCCTTCGTCCTTGATTAAATATTTTAGCACTCTCCCCTGCATAGTCTCTTGTGTATGCATTGATGAGACTTGATACCACCTTTCCGGCTGGGCCAAGATTTGCGAACCTTGCTTGGATGGATTGAGCAGCTGCTTGGAGGAATCCAACATTAGCAGTTACATATTGGATACCAAAGTTGGGCTTTCTAAGTTCCCTAGCTAATTGTTTGAAATACCTATCCATTGGAGTACCAGCATAAGTAGCCTTGTACTCATCGGTATCCATAATCTTAATTAGCTCGGATGCTCGAGCAGCCATGAACTTAGACTCTTGTGAACTCTCACCAGCACCGAGCCTGAAGACAATGTCATCCTCTACCATCTTGCCATCCTTATCTAAGGTAAGGGTCTTGATGTTTGCTCCTTCTCGTAGCTCCACGGGCTGAGATGTTAGGAAGAACTCATCAAGGTCTGCTATGCGATCATCATAAGCCTCTACAAATGCTTCAGCTACTCGAAGTTCTTCATTGGCAGTCTCTAGGTCTTCTTGGTTCTCCTTTAAATCTTCTGACATTTTACGGACAGAGTTAAGGATCATCTTCATGGACTTATCCTTCACCTCACGGGTAGCTTCCCCTCGAGCAGCTGCCTTTATCAGCTGGACTGCATCCTGTGTCTCATGTGAGATCTGTCCCTTGGCTAATCTTAGCCTTACTGCGAATGAACTACGAGCAACATCATTTCGTTGGTCACTACCTAGCATTAGAGCTACTGCCATTTGAGCAGCCTGATCTAAGTCGGAGTCCTTTATCCCAAGGTCACTAGCCTTGATGTCTATTGTATCAAATATCTCTTCGGCAGTAAGTTGCTCAATAACCTTTATGTCCTCTACTCCCTCAGCGAGCCTTTCCATTAAGGTGTAAATCTTCTGCGGGTCGATCTCTGCCTCTTTGAGCTTGTCGAATGGTGTGGGCTTGATGTCTTTGCCTTGTGCCATGAGAGTCAACTCAAAGGTGTTTACCTTGGATGACTCACCATTGCTATTCTTGTTGTACAAAGCACTCTTTATGAATTTCTCAAATATTCCTTGTGTCTTACCAGCATCGAACATTGTCTTAGTGCTAGATAGTCTGTCCATCTCAGCCTTAAGGTATGTCATCTTCTCGGATGCCCTAGTCTGCTCTTTCTTTGCAGTGTTGAGTATATCTACTGCCCCTCTCCTGGCTTTGGTAAGCATGTTGAGTAGGTTTCTTGCCCCTGTGTCTCTATTGGCAGTTGTTTCTAGCTCATTGATGTTGTTGGCATCGGCTATGTTTACTTCAGGTGAGGTTGCCTCAGCGAACTGAGATTGCATCTCCTGTATACTCAGTTGCTTCTCCTTGAGTACCTTGCCTACAGTCTCTGGAGTGATACCTCTATCAAAAGTTGTGAAGTCTTTAACCCGCTCAGAGCTTAATGTTGTTTCCCCTACTCTACTCAAAGCACTTTCTGCTACATTCCCCAAGTCTTTAAGTGCTGCCATATGCGCGCGGAGTGTACCCTGTGCAACGCTCTGCTCCTCTTGTTGATTGATGCTATCAGCAGACTCAAATCGTCCACCCATTGCCTCTATCTCTTCTCGGCTAAGCTTAGGTGCTTTCAAGAACTGCTTAAACTTACTCGATGTTCCGGTGTTACTTATTGACTCTTTATGGAATGGCACAACATCGATCACTACAAGCTGACCATTAGGCAACTTCTTTATATTCTCGTCATGAGCATCTGTAATTTCAAACAGGTCATTCTCATAGTCATTCTCTCTAGTTGGACTCGCAACCTTCTTGAATCCATTCTCCTCGAAGAACTTTCTTATCTCGGCTTCTGTTGGTCTTGACCCTTTAACATGAACTTGATGAACAACAGGCATGAGCATACCATCTCGCTCGATAAACCCTTGTAGCTCCATAGCAGCCTCGGGGAAAATATAGTTACTTATCTGTAACCTATTGAAATACTCTAAGTATGATGAGTGATTGGATAGGTCGTTAGCCTTAACCCATATCCCCTTGTCTTCATCATAGTAAATCTCATGCTCCAATCCACCCTTGTCTGAAACCTTGGAGTCAAACTCCTCGGCATCGAGCATAAGGTCATTCTCTCCAGCCCATGCTCTTAGCGCTTGTTCTTCGACTTGGAACCCTGCCTGGTCTCGTCCGCCTGCTTGTAGGCTTCCTCTTGCGATACTCGCGGCTGCTTCTTCAGTTGTTCCTTCACTTGCTGTGCGTATTTCCAGCGGGAGGGGTACTGGGATTTGAGTGGATCTTCTTGCTTGGCTTTCATGGTAGAGTTGTATTTTAGCGTATATGTCAAGGTCTGCCTTGGCTAGTTTATCAGAGGTACGCAAAAGCGTACGGTATCTCTTTCTAATTATATCGGATGCAGTTCTGTTTGGTGTGAAATCGACGTCGAATATTTTACTGACCAAGTCAAGCACCCAGTCGATGACACGCTCAAACCTTGAGCTAAACTTACGCCTCATGGCTGGTGGCATCGGACGATTTAAGAATTTCCTAAACCTTGGATTACTCGCAAAGTTTGCCCAGAACTCATGCATATTAAGAAGACCATGGTAGTACTTCCCGTCAGTCTCTGTCCTTAGCCAATCCATGAGTTCCTTCGTCTCGTCATACATCTTGATGGCTTGACGCCTTGACATCACCTTGGACACCCCCTTTGGTAGCTCGCCTTTTCGCTTGGCTTGTATGCCAGCCTCAATTGCAGTCCCTAAGACTCGGTGAGCAACCTCTTCAAGTAATGTAATTTGCAGAGATGCATCTGCCGAAAGATCAGAACCTGGGAGCTTAAAGAATGGCCCCATCACAATATTGTTCCCACGAACAAAAGCCCTAGTTAGCTTTCCGTTGCTTCCGTCATTTTCAACAAAGTTCTTAAAGTTATCCCAAGATGTAAATTCAACCTTAAGGCTTCTCGTGAATGGATGTGATAAAAGTGTTTGAGCCATATCAACCAAAACTCCATCTAGCTCGGTTGAACCCTTGAGGAAGTCAGGTAGCTTTGAGAGAAAAGCTGAAAGTCTTATTGGCCCGCCATCTACTTTGGCTCCCCCAAGATGCCTTTGTACTGCTGCATTATTCTCCTCTACCAAACCCTGAGGAATAGGAAGCTTATTGATTTTAGGACTACGAAGCTCAGATTGCTCTAGCTTTATTTGATCCTCAAGATCTTGCTGAGTATATGCTATATCACCAACCGACTGATGCCTATTGATATGATTTTGATACATCGACATAGCAGTTGATACTAGTGCATCGGCTGGTAGCTCCCCTGTCTTGTGTAGCTTTACCTTGTTGACTAAATCCTTCCTTAGCTTATCAGGGAAAGAGTCATCGGCTATGATACCCTCAACAATGTCCACGGACTGTTGGTCAATCTTTACATCCCCATCAGTACGGACTTCTGTGCTAAATTTATTCTTCTCAATCTCAACATCGGTTTCTGACTCATATTCGGCAATATCTTTTTCTGTGCCAGGAGTTGTTACCTCTTGATCTTGAGCATCAAAATCAAGCTTACTCTCAGAATCTCCTATATTTTCTCTTTCAGCATCTTCACTGTAGTTGTCAGCACCCTCAATCGTAATATCCTCTGTCTTGCCATCTGCCTTAATCTCGGAAGTTTCATCCGTGATCTTGAGGACACGATTCATAACATCCCCTTCGCCCTTTTTGACTCTAGGTTTATATTGACCAATGGCTGACTCCTTTGCCATAAGGTCGATGGTTTCCTCTATGTTTTGGTAGCCACCATCTTCGTTCATCCGTTGCATCCCAGACTTCCATGAGTTCTTCTTTGGAGCTATAGCACCCAAGAACTTCTGCAGGTCGAACACTCGGAAGTCATCAGACTTGGCAATTTTGTTAGCAAGTTCCTTGACCTCTTTATCTTCAATTGAGGTAGCTAATTTCTTTACTGCACCCTTAAATGAATCTACCTCTGAGTCCGGTATATTGTTGTTATATACACTGATAAGGGGATTGAACTCTCCTGACTCATCCTTGGTCGCAACCTCTATCCTTTTCTTCTGCTCAATAAGCGACTGCTCAACCTCAGGATTCTCTGTCTCTGCTATCTTTTGGTCAATATCCTCAAGGACATCCTTTGGGTTAGCTCTAATTAGCGATGAATCTAAATAAGGATTCATGGCAGATTCGAAGGCATCCTCAGAATCAAAGTTGGCATTTACCTTTACCTCGGAATCAAACTGCATAACCCCCAAGACCTCGATGCGATCCTGGGACTCTTCATCCTCAGCATCGATGAGCATATCCTCATCGGTTGATATGGTAAGTGAAAGCTTCTTGCCCTCTAGTGGAGCAATGCCCGACTTGCCTGCCATGTCATAGATAACATATCTACCATCCTTGCCGGGTGATTTACCAAGACGTCTTACAAGTACAGATTCTTTACCATCATCATAAGTGTAGCGTAATGCTACAGCAGCCTTAGTGGATGAACTCTCAGTAGTCTTTACCTTTTTGGAAAGATCAAATATATCCTCTCCCTCCTCGGCTCTAATCAACTCTACCTTCCCAGGGTTGAATGGCTTATCATTCCTCCTAGTAAATACAAGTGAATTGTCGGGTTTGATGTATTGGCGCTTAGGTGTTTGTACCCTATTTTCTGATCTACCCCAAAGCTTCTTCTTCTTTAACAAACTCCTTGTGGCTTCTACCCATTGGCTAGGCTCAACGGGTGCATCAAAGTCATAAGTCTCACCATCAAACTCCACCCCTTGCACCTTACCATCAAGCAGTATTGGTGTGGTATCAAACTTACCAATCTTCTTCTTCCCTTTAACCTCATACTCAAAGCTAGTGACATCAGAACCCTTACGATAAATATTGTCGGCAAGCTTAACTGGCTTGACTACTGGAGTACTACTTTGGCTCGGTGTCTCAGGAAGAGTAAGTCTTGCCAGATACTCAGTGAGGTTCTCTGTATCTAGATCGATCTCGTCAGATAAAGAGTAAGAGTTCTCATTCTGATCCTTAACTCTAGCTATCTTGCCATTTTCATTGAAAAACAAACTGAGTGACTTAGAGCCTTTGTGTTCATAGTTCGTGTCCTTGCCTGACACCTTAACCTTCTTGGTATACAAGCCGTTGGACAACTCTGTAACTAGTTCCTCTCCTACCTTGACTGCTCGTTCATTTGTTTTCCTGAGGATAGAGTTAGCAAGCATGAAGGTGTCTCCACCCTCTAGCTTTACCTTGTGATTCTTCTCATCTACCTCGGTTATCTTTATTAGTTCCCCACCCTTCTTAAGCTGAACAAAGTCATTAGCCTTAAGGTCAAGACTTTCAAATCTAGTCTTAGCATCTTGCTCTCTCTGCTGCTGAGCTAGAAGCTCCAAGTCCTTATCATCTTGGATGTCCTTCTTGGTTTTACCTTTTGCCCAGTTGCCATCCTTGTCGAGATGGTGTTCCCTAAATATCTGGGTTGCAGCTTGAGCAATACGGAGTTGGTCATTCTTATTGATTCCCTTTATCTCCTCAGTTAGCTCAACGGCTAAGTCTTTAGCCTCCCCAAGGATAAATTTATCTGTGAGGTTTGCTGAACTGACAGTCTCATTGTAGTTCTCCAATCTCCCCTCAAGCTCGGAGAATATAGACCCTGCTATAAGCCTACCGATGTTAGGCTTCTCAGTAATGAGCTTGGAGCTTACACCCTTCTTTGGCTCAAGCTTACCCAGGATAGGCTTATTGTTTTTATTAAGGGAAATTACCTGCTGATCAATCAGCCTCTTGATGATTGCGTTCGATACATCTGTAGTAGAATCAATGACTGCTTGGTTGGTGGCAGAACGAGTAAGTGCCTGTAGCTTTGCAAACTCGACAATCAACTCTTCCTTGTTATCAATCTGATCTACATCTTCTGTAGTAAGAGGATATGTAACCTGACCATCTATGCTTATAGGCATAGACATCTCCCTTGCCTTAGCTTTCGCCTTCTTGCGTACTAATTCCGAAGATTGTGTTCTCCTCTGATCTATTGTGCTATCTGCATTTTCATTCTCAAGATACAGAATGCTATCTTCCTCTCTTAGGGTAGCTGAATAAATTCTTTCCTTACTGATTACATCAGAAACAATAAGCTGATTGTTCTTATCAATCTTTACCTCGAGCTTGGTATCCAGAACCTTCAGTCCACTCTCATCCTCTTCGGTGTTCCTTCTTCTCTCCTGCTCGGCTATTACCTTCTTGGTCAAACGAGGCATGAGGGTCTTAACCTCTTCTAGCTTCTCGTTAGACAACTTGGCTAGGTCTTCCTCCTTAAATATCTTCTGCTTGCCCTCCTTGATATTAAGCTCAGTTGGCTTGTAGCTCTTCGTGACGCCATTAACAAACTCTACTACCGCAGTGCTGTCTTCTTCATTAAGCTCTACTATCCGTCCTAGACGTCCTGAACCGGAAGGACTGACAACTGCACCTAGTCCTGCTTGGTTAAGTTCTGCGAATCTTTTGGCTTCCCCTCGGTTTCGTATCTCTACTCTTTCCTTGATTGTGTCTAGAGCATCGTCTGCCTCAGCCTGGGCTATCTCCTCGTCACCTATTGGCTTGGGGCTGAGCATATCACTTATGACTGCTGTTCCCCCTGTGACTGTACCACCTCCTATAGCTCCAAGGAATCCACCATTGATCATCCTTTGCCAGTCTTCGTCTCTCCACTCTTCCTCAGTGTGGTACTTAACAGTGAGCATCTGTAATGCTTCTTGCAAGGCTTCCGTGACACCTTCTCCTCCTGCTCCCTTTGCTAATAGAGCCATACCATCTGGCAAACTCTTGAACATCTTGGCAACCTCAGCTTCAGCTGGCTTTACACCGATCTTCTTAGCAAGCCTTGAAGTAAGATAAACTGGTAATGCAGAGTCTAGTATACCTGCTGCTGTACCCGAAAGCATGGACATTGCTCTAGCATCGGATGGACTAAGATACATCTCATCCTTAGGGTCAAGCTTGGTGTATTCATATAGGTCACCATATACATGACCTGTGTTCTCTATTGCGGAACCACCTAATGCACCAGCACCCATACCCACATTTGCACCATAGTCATCACCTAGGTACTTCTTGGCTTTCTTCTGTAACTCCTCTAGCTTGCCGGACTTTTCAATACCCTTCTGTACCTGCTTACCCACACCCCTACCAAGGAATGCCTGTACTATTGATATAGGTATCTCAACTGCTCCACTCGCAGCACCATGAGCAACATACTGAGCAAAGTCATCAAAGCCATCGATCATGGTATAGTCATCAAATACCTCTTTACTCTCTCGACTTACTTCCCTACCGCTACTCCTAGCAGAACGCATTAAGTCTCGGGCAGTATCGTCCATGCCCACTGATCCTGCAAGTACAGCACCACCTTGCTTCAAGCCCTGTGCCTTAGAGGCAAGCCTCTTCTGCATAGAGTCTATAGTGCCACCTAGTAAAGTCTTATCCTCTCCGTATGACTCCCTAATTAAAGGGAAGAATCCCTCGTCACCTCTCTTCTCAACAAAGGCATTTACATCATAGCCTTTATTTCTAAGTGACTGATATATCTCGAGAGCTAAGTCCTGATCTGAGAGGGACTGCTCCTTTTCAATCTTTCCCTTCTTTCTAAGAACGTCTCGATACTGAGATACAATACTACTTGCCATGCTAATATTGTAACCTAGATAAATAGGTTGTAAAGATTATCAGATTTTTTCTTAATATATACCACTTTGAAGCAAGTCTTTGGTTTCTACACCCATAGTTCTTGGCTTCATTGGTTTAATTGCCTCTGCCTTTCCGGGGGCAGATCGAAATGCTTCTAGGTTTTTCTGGATATTATCTTCCTCATTAACTCCATAGGTCTTCCCAATGCCTGCTGCAGCACCCTTAATTCCATTCTCCTTAAAGCCTTGGAAAGCTTCTGGGCCTGCAATTGCACCAAGTATTCCTGCTCCCGCTTTAACCATTGGTGGCCCTGGTGTAGCAGCACCTGCCATAAATCCCCCTGCCAAACTTGATCCAAAATCCTCAGCATTTCGCACTGCTTGATCCTGCTTTGCTTGGCGAAGCTGATCTAGTTGATTGCCCTCATCTAGTGGCTTAATCTGCCTACCCTCATCATTCATGCTTCTTAAGGTAGCAATATCACTAAGGGTAATCTCTTTCTCCTCCTTTTGAGGTGGCTCTATACTAACTGACTCTGGCTGAAAGTCTTCAATACCTGGCAGTGGTTCACTGAATGCCTCAGCCAATCCCTGTCCTTCAAATGCTTCTGCTAAACCCTGGTTCATTGCGACACTCCCTTTTCTAACTCATCTATCTGAGTATCAATATTAGCAGACAGATCGGCGCTGGTAGAAACCATTAACTTATCCTCCTCAATCATGGCATCCAACTCAGGGTCATCTCCCTTAAATGCATCATAAAGGTCATATATTATATTAGCACCTTCTGCAACTGCACCTACAATCATGAGTTTATTGAGTAAAGATCCAATCTTAGTTTGCTTAGCTGAATCGTACTTCTTCTTCATGGACTTCAGCTTGGCAGCTATAACAGATCTTCTTTTCTTGATCTGTCCATTAAGGTGATCTCGCAATTTAATCTGATGCTCGATCTTTGCCTTTAAGTCCTTAGATGCACTTCCAGTTGTCTTTGGCTCAGCCTCAGTAAATGGTTCGAGCTTATAGTCATTGAGCAGCTTATTAACTCCATTAACTTGATCAACAGATAAAGTTTTCTTCACGGGTGTAAGACCTTTACCACCTTTCTTAGGGCCAACATTACCATCTTGATCCAAGAATTGTTGCTTACCAACCTTATCTGCCTCAGAGACTAAAGCCTTCTGATCAGTATTAAGTTGACCTTCAACTGACTTTGGAAGGAGAGCCTTTCCACCTCTAACTATTGCTTCACCTGTAGGCTTGGCAGCCATAGCTAATGCAGTTGCAGCACCTGAGGTTGCCCCTGGATTATTCTCTATAAATTGTTTTGTCTGATTAAGTAGCTCCTCTGTGCCTCCAGCATTTTCGTAAGCTTGAGCTATATTACCACCTATTTCTTTGATATTCGCTAAAGCACTTCCTGTTAATGACCTCTCCTCTTCCTTGCCAAACCTAGCAGACTCAACCTTCTTGTCATCCTCATCAATAAGTTCACCTATGTCCTCATTCTCTCCTGTATCTTCTCCAGCAAGAGCATCAATGTCATCTCCTTCTTCACCCTCGGATGGCAGACCCATGCCCTCCATTAACTTCTCTACCTCGGTCTGTTCTCCTGTGCGAGCAGCAAAAGCATCAAGGTTTCCACCCAATGTTTTTATTCTCCTACCAAGAGCTTCCTTAAGACCATTGACTGCCTCAGATGACTTCCTTGTACTCTGAAGCTTTTCCCTGAGTTGGTTGTAATAAAGTAACTGCTTGTTGATTTCTTTTTGTCTATCGATTTGGGAGTCAAAGAATGTTTTAACTCTACCAGTAAAAGTTCCGATAGCATCCATGGAATCAGAACCCTTGGCTAGAAGTGCCACTTTGTTTGCCAACTGACCCAACTGATCCTGTGATAAATCCTCTATATCTACATTTTGATTCGGGAACATCCCATCTGCAATGGTTTGCAACTGGTTAATAGCTTCATCATCTACCTCGTTGTCTATGACCTCAGCAATCATAGATATCACACCTGTGGTTAAGTTCTTATCAAATGTTGCTCTTTCTCTACCAAGCTCCCCTCGGATAATATCTACCTCTTTAATAAACTCAGTATTGTCGGCTGATCTTGCCTCGGCATCTAGGAGATTACTATACTGCTCTTGAGCCTTAAGAAGCCTTTCCTGCTTGAGGTTGATCTTCTTTTCTTCCCAGTCAGCTTCCTCTCTTTTAGCAAGCTTGAAGAATTGCTTTCTCTTCTTCCTATTAAACTCACGCTCCTCTGCACCCCTATCGTATTGTCTTTGGTCATCCTCTAGATCGAATGCCCTTTGCCTTAGATCCCTCCGTGTGTTCGCAACATTACGCATAAGTTCCTGTGAACCAGGAGCAATCATTCCACCAGTGGACTTCCTGATAGTAGACCCTACACGAGGTGTTGGCATTGTGGGCTTTATTATCTGCCCACCCTTATCGATTCCAGGCTGTAAAATTGGTCTAATCATCATTCTGTCCTGTTACTTCATCCCATACATCACCTAAGGCATCACCTGCTTTATCACCTATGCCTTCAACGATCCCATCAACTACATTTTCGACGCCATCCTTCTTATCCTTATTCTCCACAATAAAGTCCAAGTTTTCTGAGTCCTCCATTCCGACCTGCGTCATGGCATATGCATTCTCTGGAATAAAGTAACCATCTTGGTCAATTAGTTGGAGTTGTGAAAGACCTGCCCATACTGCACCAAGCTGACCCATGTAACTTTCATAGTAATCAAACATCTCGTCTGTGATCTTATCCTTCATGTAGTCGATAAGACCCTCCATCTTCGATAGATTTGATATACGATTAATCATAGCTGCTTGCTCGGCAGTAAAGTTCTCTCCAAGTACGATCTTCTCACTATCAATTTGATTAGCAAGAGTATCCATAAGTGATGGGTTTTTCCATAGCTCACGAGCCATCTCCATGCCTGCCTGATACTTATCATCGGCATTCATGTCCTCAACATTACCCTCATCAATAGCCTGCTGAATCAACTGCTCTGCTAGGGTAACTGCCGGAAGTGTTTCTTCTTGAGTAGCACCAATAGCATTAGCAAGCTCACTTGCAGCTTCAAGCCTTTGGTTCTCTCGATTTTGGAATAAGTTAAATGCTTCTTTGGTAGTTTGCAGTTTAGTTGCTGCCACATTGTTAGCATACTCAGTATCTGCAACTATCCTCTCTGCTTCTGCTCTCTCGGCTGCTCCTGCTGCTGTATTCTGTAAAGTCCTTTGTGCCTCTTCAACCAGTGCCTTTGTTTGATTATCCATCAACATGGCATCAGTCTGAACCTTAGCGTTTACAAGACTCTGTGATTCGAACTGCTGGACATTACCAATTTTCCTTTGCGCCTCATTGGCATCTGCTTGGGATACCTGTGTGGATGCCTGAGCTTGTGCTAAAATTGAATTTGCCTTACTACGCTCCGCTTCTGTCGAGTTTACATTACTTAATATTTGCCTTGCTTCATCTAGCTCTGCTTGGGAAACTTGTGTGTTAGCCTGAGCTTTCGCTAGTATGTTTGTGGCATCAGTCTCTTGCTGACCAAGCTTCTGTGTATTCTGTAAAGTCCGCCCAGCCTGTGCTACATCGGCAGCACTCTCAAGGTTGGAAAACTGATCTGCTGCCCGCATCTCTGCCTCGAGCATCATTCTGTCTGAAGATCCAATGGTTCCAGACTCCCCCCTCCTCATCGCATTGAGTCTATCTGCTCGCAAGGCATCAGTTACATTTCTGTATTTTAGACGATTTGCTTCAGACTGTGCATCTGCCAAAGCCTGACTTGCTTCTTCTATTTTTGAGAACTGATCACCTGCTGCACCCTTCATTGTTTCTGTTGCAGTTCCTGCATCAGTAAGTCTTTCCTCTAGTACACCCCGACTAGCATCTTTTATATCGGCTGTTGCATCGTTCTTAAGTTCTAGGTTTTGAGCAGCAGAATCAAGTATAGTATTTTGTGCTGTACTTGCATCTGTAAGCGTTTCATTCAAGACTCCACGCTCGGCTTCTGCTAACTCGCTAGAAGCATTATCTAAATTAACAAACCTTTGTTTGTTTGTAGTATCTAATACTGATCGCGCTGAAACCGCATCATTAAAAGTCTCCGTGCTTGCTGCTTGTTGCAGCGGTGTGAGCAGTTTTGATGCTGCCTCTATCTCATTCTGTTTTGTTGTAGAAGCATTCTGTAAAGTATTTTTTGCTGTGTCTGCATCTGCAAGTTGCTCTGTTAATACATTTTGTGAAGCTTGCTCTAGGTTGGGCAGATAAGATGTAAGGTTGTCAAACTGATCATCAATCGCTCCAGTCTTTATATCAAATCTATCTGACGCGTCGGAAAGTGTTTCTTCAAGCATTGCCCCTTCTGCTTGGGCTAATCCAGGAGTTTCGCCTGTATCACCAAATGATCCTGTCTCTAGGTTCGTAGTAGTGAAACCTCCATCAAGAGAAGAATTAGCACCCGAAGTGTTTATCGCGCTATCTACACCAGTTGTAGTGATATTGAATGTAGGCTGATTTTGAGCAGGTTGCCCCGCCAATGCAGGCTGCGGTGTTTTTCCATCCCTGCCGTACGGGCTTCGAGTTACAGTTGATATGGGTTGAAGTCTGAAAGTTTGAGATGCCATAATTATTACCTCGTTGTTACTACTTTTGGATCTACTGGTGGTGGTGGTTCGCGACTCTCAGCTTCTACTGGTTCAACATATGTTGGTGAAATTTTAACAGGTCGTTTTACTCGCTGCGCGCCACTTGTCTGTAGCTCTTCTTTTTGCGAATTAGACCCCACTGAGCCTAGAGATATAATATTCTTTGAATATTGATTCTCCTTTAAGTCTGATGTCATCTGCGGAAGTTGATCTAATCCTCCTCCAATTCCTAATGCATCAATCTCTTCCTGAGTGTAGGTGTCACCCAATCCAGTAACAGCACTAATGTCCTTGGGTGCAACCTTAGCTCTAATATCATTCTCGAAAAGTGTATTGCCAGTTGTCCTAATATTATTATCAGCAGTTGCTGAACCACCACCAAATCTTGCAAGCTTGATTCTATCAAGACCACGATTCCTTGCATTGATCTTTGGATCAACATCTCCAATAGCAGCACGTAGTTTTGCAGAATTATCTAGGTCACGCTGAGTATCCATGCTCCTTAGGTAATTTGATTGATCGCGTAAATGCTTCTGCATTTCGTTGTAATCATCTAGCTTACCTGCATATGAATCTTCGTCATCTCCGTAGAGATAATTCATTTGAGCTAAAGCCTCCTTCGTATACAAGTCTTGCCCCGGTGTATCAGAAAGAATGCCTTCGTCTTTTAGGAGTTGAATGGTATCGTCATACTTACGCTGATAATTGGTCTTACCATCCTCACCTACCTTAGTAAGCTCATCCATGTATTGATTTGTGATATCAATAGTGCCATCAATAAGCCTCTCCTGTATTCCCATTGCAGGCTGCTTAGCTGGCATATCAGGACGGAATGCCCTCGTTTCAAGCTCTCCTGTTTCGGGGTTTTCATACTCAAAGTAGTAACTTAGGTTCTCATCGTAATCTGGGTTAAGGATTATCTCTCCGACTTCACTTGCCCGCCCCTCATCAACATCAATTTGGGTTGCAGCCTTACTCGGCTTTGCCATACGTATCTTGAGCTTTTGCTCGGGCGTCATCATCGGGTCAAGCATTCCCCCGCCACGAGTATCAAGCATGTCTAAAGTTCCACCAACATTTGCCTCTTGAGCATTCTTCTTGGCAACCATATTGACAATTTCATCACCAAGACCCATAGCTTCGTCACCATCACCACCCAACTCCTCCATCATCTTTTCATAGATGGGAGTACGCTTAAGTAAGCTAGTTATGAAACCTTCATTATAGCCCTTATATCTGTAGTTCTGAGCTATCTTATCGAGTTGCCCACGGTAGTTGTCTAGTCTTGCACCAAGATCATCTTGCGGGAAATTATCATATGAAATTAAACTTGGTACACCTTTTGGGGCATCCTCCCTACTAGGAGGTGGCCCGCTTGGTGTAGTTGTTTCGTCTTCATTTTCATCCAAAAGGAAATCAATTTGTTCCCCAGCCTCATCTACAAAAGTACCTTTCGTAGAATATGCCCATTCTTGGTTTGCTTGAGAGTACCACCAATTGTCAGTTTTGTCATTCCACATCCACCCTGTGTTTTCATTCCAAGCCCAATCCGTGCCTTCATGATCATACCACCACCCCTCATAGTCATCACCAGCATAAAACTTCCAACCGCTTCTCTCGGGGTCTTCATAGTATGAGCCATGCTCATCCTGGAACCAACCGTTACCAAGTGAAGTATCTTGATTATTTGTAACGGGATCTACAGGATCTACAGGATCTGCGGGGTCAACAGGATCTACGGGGTCAACAGGATCTACGGGGTCAACAGGGTTAACGGGATCAACGGGATCGGATACAGGATCGGATACAGGGTCAGCAACTGGTGGGCTATAGTCCTCAGATATTAAAGAATTAAGATTACGATCTTCCCATATTTCATCAGGTATTGCAGTATCATAAAAGTCACTTCTATTTTTTATGAATTGCTGGAACTGATCGTTATTAATGTCACCTGATTCAAGTGCCTTCTCGGCTATACCAATCATCTCTGCCCACTGCTCGTCAGGCTCTACTGTACCCGATCCATCTAAGTCTAGGTCTTTATTAAGCTCTCCTGCCTGTATTTCATCTCCAGTCCGCCACACCTTATCATCAAAATCCCAATACGTACCCTCATCGTAATTAGGGTAAATCCACTCTGAACCTTCGGGATCACCATCTTCATGCGCATAGAAGAAAATACCTTGGTCTTCTTCTCCTTGGACAGGGTATAGCCACTTACCTGTATCCTCTGTCCATATCCACTCATCGCTTCTAGATGTATCTTGATAGTACCAACCAAATTCATTAGAGTAATACCAGTTTTCTTCACCAGCCTGCCTGACAGGGCCAAACTTTGGATGCTCTTCCCACCCACCTATTGCTGCCCAGTACTCGCCCTCTTTCTCTACTCTATTTCCTTTAGCATCAAATTTATTAATTGTACTTCCGTATATACGCCGATCATTCTCAAAGTCATACGGCGTCATTGCTAGGATAGTCTCGTCTACCGAATCTACATCAATAACGAATTCACCCTCTCCTTCAGTGACAAACTCGGGCATGCCTGGTGGATTATCGTATTGGGCTTTTTCCTCTTCAGGTATATCCTTAAAAAGTTCTACGGCTCTTGGGTTGCCTTTCTCTACAGCTTCTTCTAGTTGCTTAAATGCTTTATAGTTACTGTAATTATATCCTGCTTCTGGGTCTTGTGAGAATAAAAGCATTGCAGACCTAAAGTCTATTTCCTTCCCAGTAACATACTCTACTCCCCGTTGGATATCCTGAACCTTTTGGCTAATCTCATTAATGCCCATGCCACCAAATCGCATAGTCATTAATTTCTTTTTCTGCGCTTCTGTTAACTCATTCTCGGCTAATACTTCTTGTAACTTTTCAGTGGAAACACGAACACCAGTTGGCACAAGACCAGGGAAGCTTCTCTTACCATAATGCTCCACCTCATGCCAAACACTCCAGCAAGCAAAGCCAGTGTCTGTATTAGCCTTACCACCCATGCCTTCCTTCCTGCACTCATTGAATGCATTCTCTACATGAATATCACCTAGCTCTCCCTCTAGCTCGCCAACTAGTGCCAACCCCCTTTCTAGTTCGGGTCTTACTTCATTATACCAGTTAACACTGCCACCATACTGAGGGTAATCAGATCTTTTCTGGCGACCCATTTTCGTCCAAGTACCGAAATTAATTAAATCGGGTCTGGAATTATTCTTGTATCGGTCATAATCATCAGCAGTCAGATACTTCTGCCCACCGACATTAAGGTAGTCAGCTGCTTCGGATCTACTGACTTCACCATCATTATTGGCGTCAGCACCCATAGCCAAAAGCTTGGCATGCTCTAGTTCGGTAAGAGACATTTAAACTTGCTCTTCTGCAAGATCCTTTTCCAACTCATCTTGCATCTCTTGACTTAGGGTAGAATCTCTAAGGGCTTTTGTGCGGGCTTTGACCTCCTCAGATATTTCTACATTAAATGCAGAAATAGCTTCAGTAGTGTAAAGCTTGCCCATAATATCGCTCACTTGCTTGGGAAGCTCAGAGCCATCACCTGAGTAGTTAGGGTCAATTGTTGTAAGTTTAACGGATGAGCTTAAAACCTCACCATCCTTAACAATGTCTAACCTCTCGCGGTAAGTTATTATATTATTAGCGCTAACTTTCGTTGATATATATGTTTTCTTTTCTTCAATGCTCATTTTAATATTCGTCTGTCATGTAATCTACTGATCCCCTAATTGTGCCTGTAGTGCTACCATTGGTAAGGTCACCGCTTGGGCATTCCATCGTAAGTACTCCTGTGCCAGCAAGGTTACTAGTGTTAAAATGCACAAAGTCATTCCCCCAGGTGCGTACTCCTATGCCATGCGAACCACCGTTGGAATAAGTAGTATTGTTATAGCCACCACTATAAGCAGGTTTATATGCCGGAAAAGGTAAGCCATTAAAGGCAACAAATCCTATGTTCGAAATTCCAAGTGCTACCTTCCTGTGGATTTGAATATCGAGATGAACATGCCCACCTTGCCTATGCCATGTATAGTTGGCATAAGAATTATTCGACCCGACCCAAGTAAGTCCTGATGAATAATTACCACTAGAATTTCTAACAGAAAAATCTGCATAGGCTAATCCTTGGCTTTGCCCAAACTCATTATAAATAGGCTCTATTTTGATATCAGGATCAAAATAAAGAGTATCTGTACTCATACCAGTCCAGTTAAGCATGAATATGCTAAACCACTTACAAGTATTGGCTACTTCAAATTCGTAGGTATATAATTGTCGGGAAGAGCTAATATTTCCATTATTCCTTAGCCATTGATATCTAGTGTCTTCCTGAACTGTGTTATCTCCACTGCTTGCATTATGAGAGATAGCTAACTTACCAACAGGTAGCTCACTATCAAGTTCGGCAGCACCTATATAAAAACCATTTGACCTGTTGTTTGTACCATAAGCCAATATAGAAACTCTAAACCTTTTGCACCCTGGGGGTACTCTTACTGCCTTGTGTGTTGCACCAGTTGTGACATCAGAACTGTTGACACCCTTAAGCTCAGTCTGACGAGTGCTTCGATTATAAAGAACATCACGAGTATGGCTTGAGTTATAAGTGGCAAACCAATCTCCATGCTTAGTGTGTGACGTTTCAACATCTTGCTCATTTAATAACAGTTCAAAACCAGCATAGATAGATACTTTCTTTCTTTGTGAATTGAAGTCACAATTCACGCTGAGTACTTGATTGTCAGTAGTTGAAACAACTTGGTTATCTGCGGTTGCTCTTGTAGCATACAATGCATGAACTACGGAAGTGTCCGGATTTGAATCGTATTTACCCCAAACTACTTGCCCTTCGTAGCGAGCTTTAAAGCCACTAGAATCATAAGTAACATTACCACCAAACCAATGATTAGCTGACGAAGCTCCCGTATAAGACATGAGCATGCCTGAATTTTCATGCAAGAATACATCCCAATTATTATAAACGTGGCTTGATTTTAGTATTTTTTGCCCAAAACTGCCACCTCCAAGACCTGTTTCACTAGTATATCTATTATAATATAAATTATCCTCTCCAGGAGGTTTACTAATTATGCCATCACAACCAAATAATGCACTAGTGTTCTCAGTGTCATTTTCGCCAAGATACATTCGTTCATGATAAACCGATACGGAATACCCTGTAGCATGCCATGTTCTGATAGCTGGCCTACCATCGCTTAGTACAATGAAACCTATATGATTAGAACTACCCCCTGCGCCTGTTGTCTGGTTACAATACCATTTTCCGTTATTATTCCAATACACTGCTGTTGCACCCGTATGTGTACCAGTGGATGGTATATGTGCAGTAACTCTATACACACCACCTGTAGCCAAATCACTACCATCTTCCATTTTTAATTCCTGGAAGGAAGTATTGCTAACAGCATATGTCCTATGCCACATATAAATTGCACCACTTTTTATGGAGAGAGTGTCAGTTGAAAGCGTACCTGAAACATTCAGATCGCCTGTAAATTCTTTTGTTACAATCTGACTGCCAAATAGGTAACCCTTGTTGTTGTCACCTTCTAGGACTAATGGGTGCGGAGTTTCCCACACATTATTCGCATCACCTATTGGAGAATCATCACCAGATGCACCTCTGTCTACTAATATATTAAAATTATTATTGTTTACATGTATGTACCAATCATCTTCACTTGCATTGGTATCATTAAATTTTATTGTAGGATATTCACCTTTTAGGTGAATAGATGGGTCATTCCATGATCCAGTATGATTAATTTCTAGCTTACCTTGAGGATTCGTAGTACCAATACCTACATCCCCATCTTTGGTAATCATTAGCCGTGTACCATATGTACCTTCGCTGTTTGTACTAAATCCTATATTACCTCCAGTGCCAGTGAATTCGGTGTTATCAGAAGGAGGTGTGTCGATACCAATGTTAAGATTACCCGAAGTGCCTTTAGCTCGATGTACTTTGAAACCCGACGCGGCAATCCATTCTGTATAATATAAATTTTCGTTACCACCTCCAAGTGATGTACGAATCGCATTATAATCACTCGTACCTGTGCCTCTTATGGTCAATAATTCTTGTGGCGCAGGGGTTCCAATACCTACGTTGCTTGTGCCTAAATCGGCTACAAAAATATTGTCCTTTCTGCTGCTATTGTCATCGTTTCGACTGTTGATTTCAAATTTACCATCATCAACCTGAATTTGCACTCGCTTGTCATCTGTAGCACCTGCGGTATCTTCTATGCAAATTATCGCAGCATTAGAAGCAAGATGCATAAGTCTATCAGGACTCGTAGTACCAATACCTACGTTGCCGTCTCCATCAATTTTAAGAGCAGAGCTATTGTCTTTATCCCTGAAATCAGCAATATACCTTGTTTTACCGTTACCTCCACCTTTTGTGACAAGTCCATAGCCAGTGGCGCTAGTGTTTTCAACGCTTGCAGAGTTTAATTGATCAAGGCTACCTGTAACATCTAACAATGCACTAGGAATCTCTTTACCAATACCTACATTCCCGGCAGAGGTGATGACCATTCTATTATAAGGTAAACCGCTAGAGTTTACCCCTGTTTTTAATTTAATGGCAGAAGAACTTCCTACAGAGCCTATGTTTAGATCACCACCATTAGTACCCTGTTTTTTGATAATTTCATTATCGTCAATACCAATACCAGCAGTAGTAGACCCAACAAGTAGAGATGCTTGCGACAAGTTATTGCCACCAATTGTTTTACCGGCTTGCTGATGTATTCGTACCCCTGAGTCATTAGTTGTAAATACTGTATTTCCTTCATATAAAACTTTTAGCTCACCACTCCTCTTAGCCATCCATGACCATTCATTGGAGGCATCATCATACAAACCGAATGATTCTCCATCAGACATCAATGACCATAGGTGTTCACTTGTATTATTCTTAATCTGAATACCTCCCCAACCTGAGGTTAGACTACAAATTTCAAGTAGGTCAGCACGATGGACAGATTCTCTCAACTCTACTCCACTACCTATTGTTAATTTACTTCCAGCAATATTACCAAAGGAAGGACTACTTCCTGATGTGTAAGCAGAAGAGGATATGGTGACTTGGTT